>ENA-OPMR01000091-OPMR01000091.1-human-gut-metagenome-genome-assembly--contig:-NODE-91-length-48724-cov-3.572582_pt1 | contig 48724 bp, 37 predicted proteins | sample MGYA00241532_ERZ501761 | MGnify/ENA primary metagenome ERZ501761 (study PRJEB25962, sample SAMEA2042650) | human gut metagenome | biome: human gut; feature: human-associated habitat; material: faeces... | reverse complement strand
ACGCTCATAGGCCCGAGTGGACAGCCGTTTGAGATACAGATTCGTACCTACGAGATGCATCGTACTGCTGAGTACGGTATCGCAGCGCACTGGAAGTACAAGGAAACAAACAACGGCAATGCCACTACCACCACTGTCACAGAGGAGGAGAAGCTCAGCTGGTTGCGCCAGATACTCGAGTGGCAGCAGGATATGTCGGATAATAAGGAGTTTATGACTTTATTAAAGAGTGATTTAAATTTATTCTCCGACAATGTATTTGCATTCACACCGTCCGGCGATGTAAAGAACCTGCCAAAGGGCTCCACACCTATAGACTTTGCCTACAGCATACACTCTGCGGTCGGCAACAAGATGGTCGGTGCCAAGGTAAACGGCAAGCTGGTGCCGATAGACTATGTCATCAAAAACGGTGACCAGATAGAGATAATCACCTCACAGAACTCCAAGGGACCAAGCCGTGACTGGCTCAAGGTCGTAAAGAGCACACAGGCCAAGAACAAGATCAACCAGTGGTTCAGAAGTGAGCTCAAGGAGGAGAATATACAGCACGGCAAGGATCTGATAGCAGCCTATGCCAAGGCAAAGGGTATCAACTTTGCTGAAATAAACAAGCCTGAGTATCAGGAGAAAATACGCCGCAAATACGGCTTCCACGACTGGAACTCATGCCTTGCAACCGTCGGTCACGGCGGACTCAAGGAGAGCCAGATAGTCAACAGGATGTACGACGAGTACAAGAAGGATCATGTGGTGCCAGTGACAGATGCAGATGTGCTTGGCAGCATCGCAGAAAAGCAGCAGGCGGCAGCAGGCACACAGCCCGAGCACAAGTCAAAGAGCGGTATTGTGGTACACGGACTCTATGACGTGGCTGTGCACTTCTCGAAGTGCTGCAATCCTGTTCCGGGAGATGAAATCGTTGGCTTTGTCACAAGAGGCCGAGGCATCTCCATCCACAGGACAGACTGCGTGAATATCATCAATCTGTCCAAGATAGAAAAGGACAGGCTCATAGAAGCAGAGTGGCAGGATACAGCCCTCATGGACAACGGTGCCGAGTATCAGGCAGACCTTAAGATATTCTGTCATGACAGGCCGGGACTGCTCGTAGATATCACAAAGATATTTACCGAGAAGGAAATCAATATCAGTGGTATACAGTCCAAGACCAGCAAGCAGGGTATCGCTACAATCGAGGTATTTTTTAATATCAAAGGCAGGGACCAGATAAAGGTTCTAGTGGAGAAGCTCAGACAGATAGAAAGTGTAATAGACGTAGAGAGGACCACCGGCTAAATCCCGGTGGTTCTTGCGTGAAGCATAACATATAACAGACAAGGAGTACACTCATATGGTAAATATGAAGATAGACCACTTCGTAGTGGGACCGGTGCAGACCAACTGCTACTTTGTCACCAATATAAAGACAAAGGAAATGATAATAATAGACCCGGGCGCGTGTGCTAAACAGCTCGCCAAAAAAGTGGACGAATCAGGCGCAAAGCCTGTAGCAATACTGCTCACACACGGACACTTTGACCACGCCACGGATGCAAAGCCGCTCGCAGACCGCTACGGCATCAAGATATATATCCATGAGGCAGACAAAGCCACACTCGATGACCCGCAGCTCAATGTCAGCTACATGATGGGGCAGTCAAAGACCTTTTATGCAGATGTATTTTTGAAGGATAAGCAGGAACTTGACATCGCAGGCTTTCACATAGTAGTGCTTCACACACCGGGGCATACACCGGGCGGCTGCTGCTATTATTTCCCGTATGAGGACGTGATCTTTACAGGAGATTCGCTGTTTTGCGGCTCAATCGGACGTACGGATTTCAAGGGCGGCAGCATGTCAGACCTTGTGCGCACGGTGAAGGAAAAAATCATGACACTGCCTGAGCATACAGAGGTGTACCCGGGCCATAACGACACAACAACCATAGAAAACGAGAGGATGTATAACCCTTACTTATGATAGTAGTAGTATTTAATAAACCGGATTTTGAATATGATGTGCACTCACTGCTCAAGGAGTTCTTCCCGCAGGAGGATGTGCAGATGTACTATAGCTGCTCACCTGATGAGGTGGAGGGGAAAAACTTAGCCTGCACGCACCACGAGATGACAGATGATGGCGTAAAGGAATTTGCGGATGCCTCACAGGTATTTAAGATAGACTATGTGGGTGATGAAATTGCAGTGGAGTGGACGCTGAATAGAGCCGGCGGAAATAATTCCATGACAGGTGAGATGCAGCAAGCCGACAAAAGTGACAGTAAAACAGCCGGAGAAAGTATCTGCACAAAAATATCCGTGACCGGCACAGACCGCAAGGAGACCAAAAACCGCCTTAAGCTCGCCCTGTATTCCATGATAGAAAAGGGCACAGGAAAGAGCCTTCCGTGGGGCACACTCTCAGGCATCAGACCAACCAAGATAGCCATGAAATGCATAGAGGACGGCATGAGCGATAGGGAAACCTACGACTATCTGAAGGAAACCTACCTCGCAAGCGATGAGAAAATCGACCTCTCAATAGGCATAGCAAAGCGTGAGAAGGCACTGCTCGACAAGGTGGACTATGACAACGGCTACAGCCTGTATATAGGCATACCCTTCTGCCCGAGCACCTGTGCATACTGCTCGTTTACCTCATACCCGCTCGGTGTGTGGAAAAACCGCGTGGATGATTATCTCGACGCACTCGAGAAGGAGATAGACTACACGGCACAGAAATTCTACCACAAGAAGCTAAACTCCATCTACATAGGAGGCGGCACACCGACCACACTAAGCCCTGCGCAGCTTGACAGGCTTATCAGAAAAATCAAATGCAGCTTTGATTTAAAGGACTGTCTGGAATTTACAGTGGAGGCAGGCAGACCGGACTCCATCACGAGAGAAAAGCTCCTGGCACTAAAGAAAAACGGCATCAGCCGTATATCAGTAAATCCACAGACCATGAAGCAGCAGACGCTTGATATAATAGGAAGACACCACACAGTAGACGATACGATACAAAGCTTCAAGCTCGCGCGTGAGCTGGGCTTTGACAACATAAACATGGACCTCATCATGGGGCTTCCCGAGGAGACGCTCGATGATGTAAGGCACACAATGGAGCTGGTGAAGGAGCTGGCACCTGACAACGTCACCATCCATTCACTCGCAGTAAAGCGAGCTGCAAGACTCACCATCTTCAAGGACCGCTACAGAGATATGCAGATGGTCAACACCCAGGAGCATATGGATCTCTGCGCAGCCTACTGTAAGCAGATGGGGCTTGAGCCATACTATCTCTACAGGCAGAAGGGCATGGCAGGCAACATGGAAAACGTGGGCTATGCGGCAAAGGGCAAGGCCGGCGTATACAACATACTGATCATGGAGGAAAAGCAGACCATCGTGGCGTGCGGCGCCGGGGCAAGCACCAAACGTGTCTGGCCGGTACCGAATCCGGATGGCACACACCGCATCGACAGATGCGAGAATGTCAAGGATGTAGGGCAGTATATCACAAGGATTGATGAGATGATAGAGAGAAAGCAGAGGCTGTTTGAGGAAAAATAAGCAGTATGGCATATAATAATGTATAATAATGCGCGCTACAATACCATAGCGATTAGCGAATGTGTCGAAAATTGTAAAGAAAACCTAATATTCATTGACAAAGAATTAAAAATGGGTGAAAATATATTATTGAAAACCCTGATTAGATACAGAAAAAGATACAAATAACCGAATAAAACATACGTAAAACAGAATAGGCTAAAATAATTCGGGGGGGGGTACAAAGGTACCTCCCCTAGAACAGGTATAAAGGAAAATAAAAGATACCACAAGGAGAATTTGGAAAGAATGTACAGAAAGAAAGGCAGAGGATGGACAAAGCATATAGATTTTATGCTTATAGATATCGCATGCATTGTTATAGCATTTTTTATTTCATATGTGATACGCTTCGGCTTTAATAACCCATATGTGGACAAGGACTACCGTATACTGGGTGTAGCATTTCTTCTGATAGATTTCTTTGTGGAGATAATGGCAGATTCATTCAAGAACGTCCTAAAACGCGGATATCTGGATGAATTCATATCGACCTGCAAGCACGCAGTGCTTGTATTTCTGGTGACAGCGCTATTTCTGTTCACCACACAGATGGCTGATATATACTCGCGATTATCATTTTATATCATGTTTCCAATCTATGTGACAATAACATATGTAGCAAGACTAGCGCTCAAGAGCTTCCTTAAGAAAAAGGGCTTTGGAGCATCAAGAAAATCGCTGTTTGTCATAGCACCTGATGCCATGCTTCGTGATACACTGTGCACAGTGGAGAAAAGCTGTATAGGCTATACAAAGATAGTAGCAGCTTCACTGGATACAGACATGAAGGGTATGACTATATGTGGCATACCTATAGTTGCAAACCACGATGGTATAGTGGACTATGCGTGTGATGAGTGGGTGGATGAGGTGCTCATCCCGCCTTGTAGCGAGGATGAATATCCAGAGCGGATGGCAGATATATTCCTTGAGATGGGAATAGCGGTACATACAGGAATAACCAAAAATGGCACAGCCCAGGGAGGCTACAAGCAGATAGAAAAGATAGGCGACTATACCGTAGTCACATCAAGCGTGAACTATGCCAACACCAGCGCGCTTCTGGTAAAGAGAGGCATGGATATAGTCGGAGGATTGGTGGGCTGCCTGTTCACACTTATCATAATGATATTTGTGGGTCCTATGATATACATAGCATCGCCTGGACCTATATTTTTCGCGCAGGAGAGAGTCGGCAGAAACGGAAGAAAATTCAAGATGTACAAATTCCGCAGCATGTATATGGATGCCGAGGAGCGAAAGAAGGAGCTTGCGGCACAGAATAAAGTGGGTGACGGAATGATGTTCAAGATGGACTTCGACCCGAGAATCATAGGCAATAAGGTGCTGCCAAACGGAAAGAAGAAAACCGGAATTGGGCAGTTTATCAGGAAAACAAGCCTGGATGAATTCCCACAATTCTTCAATATACTAGTGGGAGATATGAGCCTTGTGGGCACCAGACCGCCAACACTCGATGAGTGGGAGAAGTATGAACCACATCACAGAGCCAGAATGTCATTCAGGCCGGGACTGACCGGACTGTGGCAGGTGAGTGGAAGGAGTAATATCACGGACTTTGAGGAAGTGGTGAAGCTTGATACCCAGTATATTGGGGAGTGGAGTGTTAAGGGGGATATAAGTATTATCTTTAAGACAGTTATGGGCGTACTAAAAAACGATGGAGCAGTTTAAAAGACGTGAACAGACGAAAGAGTAAGCATAAAGAAAAACTTAATATTGCTATGTTTGGGCAAAAAAGAATTCCATCAAGAGAAGGCGGAGTTGAAATAGTGGTTGAAGAGCTTTCCACAAGGATGGTTGCACAAGGGCATAATGTGACTTGCTACAACAGAGGTGGTCATCATGTAAGTGGTTCAGAGTATGATTCAAAACGACTTAAAGAATATAAAGGAATAAAGCTTAAAACAGTCCCAACAATAGAGAAAAAAGGTCTTGCAGCTGTATCATCGTCATTTTTTGCGGCAGTATGTTGTGCTTTTGGTAAGTATGATGTTGTGCATATTCATGCGGAGGGACCGGCATTTTTTGCATGGCTGCCAAAACTGTTTGGTAAAAAAGTGATTGTAACAATTCATGGATTGGACTGGCAACGTGAAAAATGGAAAAGCGGATTTGGTTCAAAGTTCATTCATCGGGGAGAAAAAAATGCCGTAAAGTATGCTGATGAAATTATTGTACTGAGTAAAGGTGTTCAGGACTACTTCGAGAAGACATATGGAAGAGAAACAGTGTTCATTCCAAATGGAGTGAATAGGCCAAAAATCCAAGAAGCTGAATTGATTACAAAAAAATATGGTTTGGAAAAAGATTCTTACATATTATTTTTAGGACGATTAGTTCCGGAAAAAGGAATCAGATATCTAGTTGAGGCATTTAAGAATGTTAAGACGGATAAGAAGCTAGTAATAGCCGGTGGTTCAAGTGATACAGATTCATTTATGAATGAATTAAAAGATTTAGCAAAAGATGATGACAGGATTATTTTTACAGGATTTGTTCAGGGACAGATATTGAAGGAATTATATAGTAATGCTTATGTATATACATTGCCTTCAGACCTGGAGGGAATGCCTCTGAGCCTTTTGGAAGCTATGAGTTATGGAAATTGTTGCTTGGTTTCAAATATCCCAGAGTGTACAGAAGTTGTAGAAGACAAGGCATTGGTATTTAAGAAGTCAGATGTTAATGATTTACTCACCAAAATTCAAAAGACATGTGATTGTCCAGAGATGATTATGAAAATGAAAGAACAAGCGACTGATTTTATTTGCAGAAAATACAACTGGGAGCTTGTTACAGATGAAACAATGAATTTATATAGGAGATAATGATGAGAATTTTGATGATAAATAAGTTTCTATATCCAAATGGTGGTTCCGAAACTTACATATTTAAATTAGGTGAACATTTAATCAAAATGGGTCATGAAGTGCAGTATTTTGGTATGGAACACAAAGGCCGATGTGTTGGAAATAGAGTTAATGCTTACACATCTGATATGGATTTCCATGGTGGTTCAAAGATAAGTAAATTAACATATCCTGTTAAAACAATTTACAGTAAAGAAGCAAGAATACAGATTAGAAAAGTATTAGATGATTTCAAGCCTGATGTATGTCATTTGAATAATTTTAATTATCAGTTAACTCCTTCTATAATCCTAGAGATTGCGAAGTGGCGCAAGGAATCTGGATGTAATTGTAAAATTGTTTTTACAGCGCATGATTATCAGCTTGTCTGTCCTAATCATATGTTGAACAATCCTAATATTCATCAAAATTGCGAGAAATGTCTTGGTGGACATTTCATGAATTGTGTAAAAGGTAAATGTATACATGGATCAACTGCGAAGTCAGTTATTGGAATGATGGAAGCAGAGCTTTGGAAGCTGAAAGGAACTTATAAATATATTGATAAAATAATATGTTGTTCAGAATTTATGAAGACAAAGATGGACAGTAACCCAGTTTTTGCTCAAAAGACAATAGCGATGCACAATTTCATCGATAGGGTGGAATGGAAAGTGACTCCGAAGAAAGATTATGTTCTATATTTTGGACGTTTTTCTGAGGAAAAAGGCATCTGTACACTCATCAAGGTCTGCAAGGAAATGCCGGATGTACAGTTCATCTTCGCCGGTACTGGCCCATTGGAGGATGATATCAAGGGTATAAGTAACATTAAGAACGTAGGCTTTCAAAATGGTGAGAAATTGGAAAAACTTATCCGTGAGGCTAGATTTTCGATTTATCCGTCTGAGTGGTATGAGAACTGTCCATTCTCTGTAATGGAATCCCAGATGTATGGTACTCCGGTGCTCGGAGCAAACATTGGTGGTATCCCGGAACTGATTCGAGTTGGCAAGACCGGCGAACTGTTTGAGAGTGGTAACGGGAAAGATCTGAAAGAAAAGATAGAAAATTTCTGGAATAATAATGAGTTATGCCAAAAATATAGTGAGAATTGTAAGAATATATATTTTGACACCATTAGTGAGTATTATGAAAAAATTATGAAGTTATATAAAGATGAATAGATAGAGGAAGTAGAAATGTCAAAAAATAGCGAAAAAAAATTAAATGGTACAGTTATTGTTACATATCGTTGCAACGCTCGTTGCTCCATGTGTAATCGTTATAAAGCCCCTTCAAAACCTGAAGAAGAAATCAGCATCGAAACTATCAAAAAATTGCCAAAGATGTATTTTACCAATATAACTGGTGGAGAGCCGTTCATCCGTACAGATTTGAAAGATATAGTTAGGGAGTTATATAAGAAGTCTGATCGTATCGTCATTTCGACAAATGGTTTCTTTACGGATCGTATCGTTGATTTGTGCAAAGAGTTTCCGCAGATTGGTATTCGTATTTCGATTGAAGGTCTGGAGCAGACAAACAACGAAATTCGTGGATTACAAAACGGATATCAACGTGGTTATGGAACATTGAAGAAATTACGCGAGATGGGCATGAAGGATGTCGGCTTTGGTATGACCGTTCAGGATAAGAATGCTCCCGATTTGGTTCCTTTGTACAAGATTTCCGACGAGATGGGTATGGAGTTTGCTACAGCTTCTCTGCACAACAGCTTCTATTTTGTTGAGGCAAAGAACATCATACATGATCGTCCTATGGTAGCAAAGAACTTCGAGAATTTGGTCAATGAACTTCTTCGCAGCAATAGCCCAAAGAAGTGGTTCCGTGCCTACTTTAATCATGGCCTGATCAATTACATCTACGGCCAAAAGCGTCTGTTGCCTTGCGACATGAGCTTTGATACCTTCTTTATCGATCCGTATGGCGATGTTATGCCGTGTAATGGTACTAAGGATAAAGAGGTCATGGGTAATCTGAACAATCAGACTTGGGATGAACTGTGGAACAGCCCGGAGGCTGAGAAAGTTCGTGAGAAGGTTCGTTGCTGTGATCGTGATTGTTGGATGATTGGTTCTGTTTCTCCTGCTATGCATAAGTATATATGGAAACCTGCCACTTGGGTTATGGTGCATAAGTTTAAGGCACTCTTTACCAAGCATCCGTATAGCATGTATGAACTGAAAATTTGCCGTGATTACCGTGATGGTAAAGTCACCAAAGAAGAACTGGACAAATGCAGCACTTGTGATAAGAATTGTGTGATTAACAACGGGCTGAGCGCAGCTTCTAAGGAACAACTGAAGCATAAGACTGGCGAGGAAATTGTTGATGCTGATATTGCGCAGCAGATGGAAAATAAATAAGGAAAATGATAAGTATGATGATAACAATCTTAACCCCTACATTTAATCGGGAGGGGGGATTGCGAAGCCTTTGGGATTCGCTACAAAAGCAAACTGTAAAAGATTTTGAGTGGCTTATAGTTGATGATGGAAGTACTGATGGTACGAAAAATCTAATTACTCAGTTACAAGAAAAAAGTGATTTTCAAATACGATATATCTATAAGAACAATGGCGGAAAACACACTGCTTTGAATGTAGGAATACAGACTATTTGTAGCGAACTTACATTTATAGTTGATTCAGATGACTGTGTGACAGATTATGCAGTTGAGTCAATACTGAAGATTCACAAGAAATACAGACTACAAAATAATATTTGTGGATATGCATTTCTCAGAGCTTTCCCAGATGGAAGAGTCAATGGCAAGAAGTTTGATGTAGACGAAAAAATCGGTTCCTATATCGATGTGCGTGTAAACAGTGATGATACCAGCGCAGATAAAGCAGAGGTGTTCAAAACATGTTGCCTAAAGGAATTTCCGTTTCCGGAATACTCGAATGAGAAATTTCTTGGAGAAGATCTTGTTTGGATTAGAATGGCTAGAAAATATGAGATGGTACATATCAATAAAATCATTTATGTTGGAAATTATCTTGAAGATGGATTAACAAATAATCGGCGTAAGCATAACATTGTTTCGCCGGTTGGTTGTATGCATCGAGCAGAGGAATTCATGGAACCTGACTTAAAGATTAAATATCGAATCAAAGGCGCTTTACAGTATATCATATATGGGAAATTTGCGGGAGTCAAAATTATTGACTTGATTCGCAAATCAAAAAATAAAGTTCTTGTAACAGTGTGCATACCGGGTGGTTTGTTCTTGCATTCCAGATGGAGTAAAGCGCAGTAATTCGATTGACTAAGTACTTGAATTTCTTTCGTCAGTAGATGATGGGAGATATTGAATGAAAGTACTTGTTATTAATCCGATTATGTATACGTCGGAAACAAAAAATATAAAAAGAGCAGAATCGATAAAAGATACAATGATGTATGATTTTTGTTTGGCATTCTATTAAATGGGGCATTCTGTAACACTAGTCGGTGGAGAGCCATTCAAATCAATAGGAAATGAGACCTATCCGTTTGACGTGCGATGGTGGGAATGTAATTGCAAAAAATCTGTATGCCGTACTGTTTACCTTTTATGCCGGAACACTGATACGAATGTAATCGATCATGGTGTCAACCTCAATAAGTTTAAGGTGTCTACGGAAAAAAATAATAGTTTCGTTGTGTGTTCGCAACTGATTGAGAGAAAGAAAAACTTCAGAGGCAGGCACAGACTCTGAGAATTGCTTCGAATGTAATTTTTACCGGAAAAATGACGCACGATGAACTGCTCCCAATTTTGTCTAAATCAAAGGCTTTGCTCGTTAATACGGTGAAAGACAATAATATGATTTCCATTGTAGAAGCGATTGCAGTCGGAATGCCTATTGTGACGACAGATGTACCACTAAATTCCACATATATAAAAGAATATCAACTTGGTATTGCAAAGAAGCAGTGGGATGAATCAGATTTGAATGAGGTGGTTTCTGATAGCGGAATGTATATTGAGAACTGCATGAAGTACAGATACAAACTATCTACAAAACAAAGAGTAGAACAATTTTTAGAGATAGAAAGAGAAAGGCTTGACGATGGAAAAAAATAAAAGGCAATATTTTAATGAAATAAATATAATGCGTGGAATGGCTGTACTTTGCGTCGTCATTGGTCATTCTTTTAATTCCACGGCAACACCAACTTTTTTGGGCTTTGTAAAAAGTTTTGTATATTGTTTTCATATGCCTGCTTTTTTCTTTATTAGTGGATTCCTAGAAGGAGAAAACAAGCGAAATTTTAGTGAAAAGAAACAAGTAATTGTAAAAAAAGCTAAGAGATTGATGGTGCCATATTTCTTTTTAACAGTAATTTCTGTTCTGCTTAAACTTTTATTTGGTGCGTTTGCAAGGAATCCTCTTAATTATTCAACTGTTGTAGTAGATGTTTTAATCGGAAGAAATAATCCGAATGGAGGTCTTTGGTTTCTGTATGCATTATTTATTATTTCTGTTTTTGGAATTTTATTTGATACTATAAATCGTACAAGTTTAACGTGCGCTATGTTTGTGATATATATGTTGAATATGGTAGCCTTTAAACAGTCTGAATATATTGTAGCTTTCTTTTTTAACTATGCTTGGATTTACTTTATGGGAGGTATTGTTAGAAAATATTTTTATAATAAATTGAAAAGCTCAGACTTAATAGTGTCGTTATATGGCAAAGCTATAGTAATAGTTACTTCAATAGGATATATTGTACTTGCGTATATTAAAATCTATTTGATTCAATCATGGGTTTTAGCAACAATAGTAACTGTTATTGGTGTAGTTCTACTATTTGTTTGTGCTATGCAAATAGAATATAATAATTATTGGAAAAAGTTGTGGATGTTGCTAGGGGACTATGGAATGGACATATATATGATTGGATATTATGTGCAACAGACGATTTTTGTTGTATGTGGGAAAATTTTAGGATTTAATTATTTGATATATTCATGGCTAATGCTAATATCTGGATTGATAGTTCCGGTATTGTTGTCGAAGTGGATTATTAGAAAAAAACATGTGCTTTCAAAGTTAATTCTTGGAAGATGAAAACATGTAAGTACAATAATTTAAACTTGGTATTAAAAAGGAGAAAACTAAATGAATAGAAATTGGTATATAATAAATAAGTTATTTCATAGGTTTGTGAAACCATATTATCAAATTATACAAAAAGCAGTTATAAATAAAAAATATCCTATTCAGCAACAGCGGTATTTGAATTCGCAGAAATATCGCGATTGGTGTCAGAATAATAGTGAATCTAAAATAATTGTGTCCTTAACTTCAATGCCGCAGAGGATCAATACTGTACATTTGGTGATTGAAAGCATAATGAACCAATCGATTAAACCAGATAAAATAGTGCTATGTCTGATAAAATCTGAATTCGGAGATGAGTGTAAGTTACCCGAAAATTTGTTAAGTCTTCTTTCAGAAAGATTTGAAATTATATGGGGGGAAACTAATCTTAAACCTCATAACAAGTATTATTATGCAATGAAAAAATATCCATATGCGACAATTATTACAGTTGACGATGATTGTTTTTATAAAAAAAATCTTATTAAGGATTTGGTTCATGCTCATTCTCTATATCCTAAAGAAGTTATATGTACGCGTGCACATTGTATTAAATGTACGAAAGACAGAGTTATGGAATATAAAGATTGGGATTACGAAACATTGCAATGCTATATACCATCTAACTTGATATGTGCGACTGGAGTTGGTGGAGTTTTATATCCTGCAGGATGTTTGCCAAAAGAAACATTTAATAAACAGGATATCACAAGACTATGTTTAAATGCGGACGATATTTGGTTGAAATGTATGGAAATATTGAATAATACAAAAGTGATATGTATTAAACGATTTAAAACATATCCGGTGGGAATTAATCATGCGGAAGAAGAAGTTAACCTTATGTCTGATAATGTTTATAATAATAGAAATGATGTTTTTTTGAAAAAGGTTATGGATAATTATAAAATTGGAGTAGATAAATTTTTAGATGAATAATATAGAAAATAAAAATAATAGAGTATTATTTGTTTTTGATTATCCATTAAGCGATCTTGGTGGAGCATCTAAATCAAGTAAAACCATAATAAATATATTATTGAAAAATAAATATGATATACATGTCCTTGAACCTTATGATCCTAAGGAAGAGTTGATTGACGGTGTAAAATATCATTATTGGGGAAAAGTAGAATCAAATAAGGTAAAGTTATATAAAAATAAAATAGTTGGATTGTTAAAAACTTCAAATAAAATAAAGCCTTGCATTATACACTCTCAGTTTTCACAATATGGGTTTATATTAGTATTATTAAAAAAAATGCATATGATTTCAAAAAAAAATAAAACAATGTTTACAGATAGAGATTTTTATAGTTCTTATAGCAATAAATATAGATTTATTTTTAGTAAGTATGCATACTTACTGGATAAAATAATTTGTACAACACAAATTAATGGAAAACTATGGAAAGAAGCAAATTGCAGAAATAGAGTTGAAGTGATTCATAATGTATTAGAACCGGTTTGGTATCAATATGATGATAATGAAAGAAATCTAATCAGAAGAAATAAGGGATATCAGGAATCAGATTTTGTTGTTGGATTTGCAGGAAGATTTACTAAATATAAAAGGTGGGATGATGTATATAAAATATGTGAAAAATTGTGTTCATATGATAATATGAGATTTTCATTTGTGTTAACATATGGAAATGGTGAGTATGATACAATGCAGAAATATATTGAAAGATTGAATAAGCTGTTAGGGAGTAAGGTAACAATAAAGGTTAAGGCAGACATAAATGAAATGAATAGTTTTTATTATTCATTGGATTGTTTTGTATTAACATCAGATAAAGAATCATTTGGAAGAACTCTTTTGGAGGCTGCATCAAGAAAATGTGTTGTTATAGGTACGAATGCGGGTGGGGTCCCTGAGGTTATCGGAAAAACGGAAAATCTGTATAGAGTTGGAGATATAAATAAAGCTACAGAAATTATTATTATGTATCAAAATGATAAAAGTAGACTATTATTGGATAAAGAGTTTTTCTTTAATAGATTTAATAATGAATTCAGTAGAGAAAAGTTTGAAAAAGAAATTTGTAATTCATATTATTTTGAATAATATATATTATATGGAGAATTAAAATGTCAATAATTATTGATTTGGTTGTTATTGTATTATTGCTAGTTATGTGCAATGAAAATTTACAAAAAGGATTTTGGATGGGAGTATTAGTTGCAATAAGTTACCCGGTTGGCACATATTTTAATACACTTTCAATGACAAAATTTATTGGTGGATTTAATATAATGCATATTATTCCACTAACAATTCTGTTTTGTTGGTTTTTTAAAAATTGCAAATTGAGTTTTAAAATCAATTTATACTTTGTGTCAATTATTGTTTTAATACTATTGTATGTAATAAATATTTTTAAGACAACAGCAGAGATAAATGATGTTGTTAAGGATAGTCAGAAATATATTGTTGCTTTATTATGGTTAATTTTAACAAAACTTATATTTAGTAATGAGAATATAGGTATAGACAAATTTTTCAAAGTGATAGGATTGGCATCATTAATAAATTCAATTATTGGTTTTATATTTATATTTGGAGTAGATAAAATAAGTTCTTTGTTTGAATTAGATAAAAGTCAAGTGATGGATGATTCAAATTTAGCATTAATTTCATGTTCTTCAATTTATGTCTGCGTAATTGGTAGAGCCTTATATATAGTGTTAAATGGAAATATTAAAAATCATAAAATAGAGGTTGTAGCAGGGTGCACTTGTCTACTTTATCTTTTAATTGGTACAAATTCGAGAACAAATTTAATGATTTTATTGATATTAGCAATCTATATATTTGTTAATGCAAAAAGGAAATTAGGAATTAAATTAATATTTTTAGTTTTTTTTATAATTTTGATTTTTGCTTTTTTTATAAAATTTAGAGATAGTGCTGTAATTACAAGGTTGTTGGATACCAATTTTACTGCTACTTCATTGATGAGTGGGAAAGATACTTTATTGACAAGAATTAATACTATAAAATATTATGTTCCTTTAGCATTAAGGAAACCTTTAGGCAATGGTTTTGGGCATTTATATAGAATTGTTAATCAATTTGGAAGATTTCATGGGGTAGAAGGTGATTATTTCTTAGATAATGAGCTTATTAATACAGTTTTAAAGATTGGACCATTTGGATTGATTTCTTATATTGTAGTATTGATATATCCGGTGATTTTTTCTGTAAAAAAGATGAAAATAGAAAAATTGGGATATATAATAATGACCTATTTGCTATTACTATTTTCGGGTTTATTAATGACAGCACAAGGTATTAAAAATTATCAGATGTCGATAATTATATCAATTTTGAATTATATTATATATAATCAGAAATCAAGTCTAAAGTTTGAAATTAATGTCAGGAAGAAAGAGTAAAATCATGAAAAACATTTTAATAATTACATCTTCAAATTTACCAATTCCACCTGTAAAAGGTGGTGCAGTACAGAATTTAATATATTTTTATCTGCTTAATAATGAAATTAACCATAAATTTAATTTTACGGTTACATCAATTTATAATGAAAAGGCAGTAATTGAGACAGAAAAAAGAAAGTTTAAAAACACCAAATTTGTGTATATTAGTAACAGTAATAGTTTAGAAAAAATACAGCATTCAGGAATAAAAGGGGTAAGTGGATTAATTTATAAGTATAGAAAAAAACATCATATTAAAGAAATTGAAAAAATATTTGGAAACATTAATGATAAATTTGATATGATTTTATATGAGAATGTTCCAGAATATACATGTTCGTTTTCTAATTTTAATGGAAAGAAAATTTTACATCTTCATAATGATAGCGTAAATATAGATACATTTGATTCATATGATAATTTTGAGAAAAATGTTGATGGAATCATAGCTGTTTCCGAGTATATATCAAGGAGAGTTAAACAGGTTTATAAAAAACCAGTTTACACAGTTTATAATGCAATTAGTTTAAAGAAGCCAAACAGTGAAAGAATTAAGCATATAAAACAAATATATGATATTAAAGATTCGGATTTAGTGTTTATTTTTACTGGAAGAATTGTTGAAGAAAAAGGAATTCATATTTTTTTGCAAGCCTTAGCAAATTTTGAACCTTCTAATATTAAAGTACTTTTAGTAGGTGGCAAGGGATATGGTGATGATATAAAGGATGAATATTATTATAAATTAAAATCAATAGTATCAAATATATCTGACCAAGTCATTTTTACGGGATATGTAGATTATAGTAATATGATTGACTATTTAATGTGCGCAGATGTTGGTTTTTTATTATCGATAATACCAGAGGCTTTGCCTATGACCGCAATAGAATATATTTCGATGGGAATACCAGTAATCGGTACTAAAATGGGAGGAATAACCGAGGTTATTGATGAGACTTGTGGCTTTTTAATAGATAATGATGAGTACGCTGTGGAAAATTGTGAAGAGATAATTAAAAAAATAATAAATAATAAAAATGAATTGTCTTTAAAGAAAGTAGCTGCTCAAAAAAAATCAAAATTGTTTTCAATGGACAACTATAACGAAAATATGCTGAAAATTATGAGTGATTTTACTTAAACTATAATGTTAAAGGAATTGTGGATATGTCAAGTGATTCAAGAATATCAAATACAATTAGAAATTCAAGTATTGCATTAGTAGAACAATTGATTACTACTATAGTTTCATTTATATGCCGAACTGTGTTTATTTATACTTTGGGAAAGAAATATTTGGGGTATAGTGGACTATTTAGTGATATACTGACGCTTCTTTCATTGGCGGAATTGGGAGTGGGAACTGCAATTTTGTATTCTATGTATAAGCCTGTTGCGTTAGATAATAAGAAAGAAGTTGCAGCATTATTGGGCTTGTATAAAAGGGTATATAATGGAATTGGAGTAGTAATTACAGTTGTTGGATTATGTTTAATACCTTTTTTGGATTTTTTTGTTTCTGGTATTACAGATACAAATGATTTATCATTAATATATGTTTTATATTTGTTGAATACATCAGTAGGATATTTTTTTGCTTATAAGAAAAGCATATTGATTACATATCAAAAAAATTATATAGCATCAATAATTTATGTTATAACTATCTTATTTCAAAATGTTTTTCAAATTTTGTTTTTGTTTTTAACTCATAATTTTATTGTTTACTTGATAATTCAAGTATTGTGTACTTATTTAAACAACTTATTTATTTCATTATATGTCGATTTGCATTATTCATTTTTAAAAAAATACAGAAAAGAAAAAGTAAGTGGAGAACAGAAAAAAAATATTTTTATTAATATAAAGGCAATGTTTGCAAGTAAAATTAGTTCAGCTGTTGTTACATCCACTGATAATATTTTTATTTCTAAATTTGTTAGTACTATTACTTTAGGATTGTATTCGAATTATACGCTCTTTGTTACAATGATAAAAAGTGTTATTTCAAAAATATTTGAGTCTATAACCGGAAGTGTTGGAAACTTAATCGCACTTGAGTCAAGAGAAAAAGTATATGATACTTTTAAAAAGATATGGTTTATAAATTTTTGGCTTGTATCTATGTGTACAATATTGTTGTTTGTGTTAGTAAACCCATTTATAGAGCTATGGATTGGAAAAGGATTTGTTTTAGATCGAGGAATTACTTGTATTATTTGTCTTAACATGTATATGAGACTGATTCGTAATACGTTTATAATATTCTCTGATGCTTATGGGTTATTTAAAGAATTGAAATGGAAATGTATTTTTGAAGCTGTGATAAATTTTGTAGTGTCTTTAATTTTAGTATATTTGTTTAAGTTAGGAATTGTTGGTGTTTTATTAGGTACATTTATTAGTAATATAACTACAAATTTTTGGTATGAACCATATCTTCTTTTTAAAAAGAAATTTAATAAGAGTATGTATGAGTATTTCACATTATTTCTAAAGTACTTTATTATTACAGTTTTAGTTATTGCAATTGCTACATTTATTTTTAACAATGTGTATCCAACAAATAGTTGGTTTTCATTGATTTTTAAAGCAATTATATTGACTATAGTAATAAATGCAATGTATGTTATAGTCTTTTATAATACTGAAGAGTTTAGATATTTGCTTTCTCAAATTAAGTTGAAAATAAAAAATTAGATTTATAAAAAATTATAGGAGAATATCAATATGAATATTATTTTGTTATCAGGTGGATCAGGAAAAAGATTATGGCCCTTATCAAATGACATACGTTCAAAACAATTTTTGAAATTATTTTTAAATCATAAAAATGAATTTGAGTCAATGTTACAAAGGGTGTATAACCAAATATTGGCAGTTGATAAGAATTCTACAATAACTATTGCCACATCTGAATCACAAGTTCCAGCAATTCATAATCAATTAGGAAAAGATGTTGGGATTTCTGTAGAACCATGTAGAAGAGACACATTTCCGGCAATTGTTTTAGCTGCGGCATATTTGGTTGATGTTAAAAAAGTTGATATTAATGAATCGGTAGTAGTGTGTCCAGTGGATCCATATGTAAATGAGTCTTTTTTTGAGTCAATGATGGAATTATGTAAATTAGTTGATAATGGAGATACAAATTTAGCTTTAATGGGAATTAATCCGACATACCCAGCAGAAAAGTATGGTTATATAATACCGGATTCGATGAATGATATTTCTACTGTTAAATTTTTTAAGGAAAAGCCTAATTCACATGATGCACAAGAATATATAAAACAGGGGGCTCTATGGAATAGTGGTGTTTTTGCATTTAAATTAGAATATGTGCTAACTAAGGCACATGATATTATTGAATTTACAGATTATTACGATTTGTTAAAAAAATATAGTCTGTTAAATAAAATTTCGTTTGATTATGCGATTGTAGAAAAAGAAAATAATATTAAAATGAAAAAGTATGCTGGCGAATGGAAAGATGTCGGAACTTGGAATACTATGACAGAATCTATGAGTAAAAAAACAATAGGTAATGCTATTCAAGGTGCGGAATGTGAGAACGTTAGTATTGTTAATGAATTGGATATTCCTGTATTAGCAATGGGATTGAAAAATATTGTAGTAGCTGCATCTCCAGATGGTATTTTAGTATCAGATAAAAATATGAGTGCAAATATAAAACCGTATGTAGAGAAAATCGAACAGAAAGTGAAATATGCTGAAAAAGAATGGGGAACGTATGAAATTGTTGACATTCACAATCATAAATTTACAGTAAAATTAAAAATAAATGAGCATGGAAAAATTTGCTTCAATAAGAAAAAATTCATTATGGTTGCTGCGATTGTAATCTCTGGAAGTGGTACTATGAAATGTGGAGATGATTTATCAATATTAAAAGAGGGAAGTATTATTACATTTAAAGGAGATTGTATTTATGAGTTGGAATCAGAAACTATGATGACAATAATATGCATTAGTAAATCATCTATCTAATATATAATAATAATAAATCTTTAATTTATCTGGAGGAAGAATGGTATATGAAAGAAATTATGGCATTGATTTATTAAGAATATTATCAATGTTTATGGTAGTTTTACTTCATCTTTGTGGATTTGGGGGTGTGCTAAGCAATGTAAAACCCTTTTCTGTAAATTATTATATAGCATGGTTTTTAGAAATTGTATCATATTGTGCAGTGGATGTTTTTGCATTAATATCTGGATTTGTAGGTGTTAAATCAAGTTTTAAATACAGTAATTTAGCATTCTTATGGGTGAGAGTATTTTTTTATTCGTTTGGTATTACCTTGATTTTTTTAATATATGATCATAATATTGTATCATTCAAGGATTTAATTAAGAGTATATTCCCAGTATTAAGTAATCAGTATTGGTATTTTTCAGCATATTTTGTATTGTGTTTATTTATTCCGTTATTGAATTATATATTGAATAATTTGGAAAGGGGTGTTTTACTTTGCTCTATAGTTTTAGTTACTAGTTTATTATCATTTCAACAGGTTGTTGTGAGAAAGGATATTTTTTGTGTAGGAAAAGGATATTCGCCATGGTGGCTTTTGATATTATATTTAATAGGTGGATATATTAAGATTTATTTATCAAAGAAAAAATTTTTGCATAAAAAATTAATAATTGGCTATTGTACTATGATTTTGATAACATTATTCTCAAAAATATTTATACAGTATATATCGATTAAAGTATTAGGAAAAAATATCGATGGTGGTATTTTGATTGATTATGTATCACCAACTGTAATAATCGCTTCTATTCTTTTGGTATTAATATTTAGGAATATTAATTTTAGGGGGTATTCAATAAAGATAATTAGTTTTTTTTCACCATTAGCATTTAGTGTATATTTAATTCATAATAATAATTTGATTAATAAATATATAATTATTGATTGTTTAAAACAAATAGTGGATTTAAAATGGTATTTATTTGTTATAGTAATTATGGGAAGTACTATATGTATCTACATTTTATGTTCAATGATTGATTTAATTCGTGTTTTATTATTTAAAAAATTTAAAGTTAAGAAGAAAATCGAGTTTTTTGGAAAAAGATATCAATTTTTAAAATGTGAACTAAGGGATAGACTGAGTTAATAATATTAGGAGATAGTGTCAAATAACTTATGAAAAACTTAGCAAAAGAAAAAGGCTCAGAATAGTTTGCTGGCTGAGGAAAATAAGAAACAGCCATTTTATGAGCATTGTATTCATATTAAAAAATTGATGTAAGTGATTGACAGACATCAGACGCCTGTCCCGACATGCCGCATTACCTAATGCACATAATAGACTAAATAGCCAGGGGCAGTATTTCTCGTTTACGAACTTTATTTAGAAAATTTCGTGAATGGCTTATTCTGAAATTTATAATATTATCGATAAAATGCGAAAAATAATAAAATAATGATGATTTTCTAAGAATAATGATATTGTAATTAATTTATATAGAACGTATAATAATTATATAAAAATTTTACAAAATAAGAAGGATTGAAATGAAAAAAGTATTAAAAATTAACTTAGTAGGGGCAATATTTTTTTTGCTTGTATGTATAATGGGGGGGCAAGATTATGTTATGGCAGATAATTATCCAGAAACGGTAACTATAGTAGGTGCAGTAAATGGAGTGGACGGAATAACAATAAACTGGAAAGCAGCAAACGGAGCAAAAACATATATAGTATACCGCAAAAGCGGCAGCGGAAACTGGTATCCGGTGGAAACGAAGGCAACAGGAACAAGCTACGTGGACAAAACATGTACAGAGGGAACAAAGTATGTGTATACAGTACGAGGGGAAAATGAGGCAGGTCTTAGCCCATCTTTTGATGCAAAAGGAGTAAGCGCGGTAAGGACAAAAGTGAGTGTACCGGAGACAGTAACACTTGTAAGTGCAGTAAATGGTGTGGATGGAATAACCATAAACTGGAAAGCAGCAAACGGAGCAAAAACATATATAGTATACCGCAAAAGCGGCAGCGGAAACTGGTATCCGGTGGAAACGAAGGCAACAGGAACAAGCTACGTGGACAAAACATGTACAGAGGGAACAAAGTATGTGTATACAGTACGAGGGGAAAATGAGGCAGGTCTTAGCCCATCTTTTGATGCAAAAGGAATTAGTATTATTAGAAAAATGATAATTAATCAAGAAGAGTGGGAAACACCGATACTTTAATATTATTGGAAATGGCAGAGCAATAAAAGCTGGATGGTCAAGAGTAAATAAATGCCCAGATTTTTTTGGCGCTCTTGACATACTATATACGAGCTGATTTTTGTTATTAAACAACGGTTTAATCACAGAAAACTGCTGTTAAGCCGCATCAGTTATTATAGAAGAACTGAATTTACAGAAAAATTCATACCGTCGTGTGGCAAAAAACTAATTAGTGATGGCACAGGATTTGATGTTTACTCAATAAGAGAGAAACAAGAGGTATTTCGTCTGTTTCTCTCTTTTTTAGTCACATCTAAAAAAATCTCTAGTATATACCTTATCTTTTACAGAATCTAAACGAGAGTCATATCTATTAGCAATAAAAGCCGGTGACATTATTTTTAATTTATCTAAATCATTTATGGATGGACAATTAAGAGGACAGGCGATGAACAAGATAAGAAACCATGGATACAAAGGTGGACTATTATTAATGATATCATACATCAAGATGAATTCTAAAAAATAAAAGAAAGAGAGAAAACACTTATGAAGTATAACGAAGAATACAATAGGTGGCTCACATCAGCAACAGCCGATGCAGACGTTGCAGCAGAGCTTAAGGCAATAGAAAATGATCCTGCAAGGATTGAGGATGCATTTTACAGAAATCTGGCATTCGGTACAGGCGGACTCCGCGGTACAATCGGAGCGGGAACCAACCGCATGAATGTATACACAGTGGCAAAGGCTTCACAGGGCCTTGCAAACTACCTTGTAGCAAACTTTGATGCACCATCAGTAGCAATCGGCTATGACAGCCGTATCAAGTCTGATGTGTTTGCAAAGGTTGCAGCATCTGTATTTGCCGCAAACGGAGTGCAGGTCAATATCTGGCCAGAGCTTCTTCCGGTGCCAACAGTGTCATTTGCCACAAGATATCTCGGTACATCGGCAGGTGTCATGGTAACAGCCAGCCACAATCCAAGCAAATACAACGGATACAAGGTTTACGGTGTTGACGGCTGCCAGATTACAACAGAGGCTGCAGCAGAGATTCTTGCTGAGATAGAGAAGCTTGATATCTTTGCAGATGTAAAGCAGTCTGACTTTGAGTCTTGTGTTGCAGATGGTCAGATTAAATATATTTCCGAGGATGTGCTCACAGCCTTTGTTGAGGAGGTTAAAAAGCAGTCTCTTCTCGATGATAGCGTAAAGGTGGACAAGAACGTGGCTATCGTTTACTCACCTCTTAACGGAACCGGTCTTAAACCGGTGCTTCGCACATTAAAGGAGACAGGCTACACCAATATTACAGTAGTTAAGGAGCAGGAAAATCCTGACGGCAATTTTCCTACATGCCCATATCCAAACCCGGAGATTAAGGAAGCTATGGCGCTTGGCATGGAGTATGCAAAGAGATGCAACGCAGACCTTCTTCTTGCAACTGACCCTGACTGTGACCGTGTCGGAATCGCAGTCAAAAATGCTGCAGGAGAGTACGTGCTTCTCTCGGGAAATGAGACAGGTATGCTCTTATTAAACTATGTTTGCGAGCGAAGAGTGGCAATGGGCACTATGCCAAAGGAACCTGTGCTCTGCAAGACTATCGTTACAATTGATATGGCAGACAGAATAGCAGCCGATTACGGGGTAAGAACAGTCAACCTGCTCACAGGCTTCAAGTTTATCGGAGAGCAGATCGGCCGTCTGGAGAAAGAGGGAAAGGCAGACTCATACATCTTTGGTTTCGAGGAGAGCTACGGCTACTTAAGCGGCACATATGTGCGCGACAAAGACGCTGTTAACGGTGCTTTCCTCATCTGTGAGATGTTTGCTTACTATAAGACACAGGGCATCAGCCTCATTGACAAGCTCAATTCTCTCTATGAGAAATACGGCTACTGCCTCAATACTCTTCACTCATATGAGTTTGACGGCTCTGCAGGCTTTGCAAAGATGCAGGATATCATGGCTGAGTTCCACAAGGGTCTTGATACAATCGGTGGCAAGAAGGTTATCGAGTGTCAGGATTACAGCAAGGGACTTAACGGTCTTCCTAAGTCTGATGTGCTCAAGTTTATGCTTGAGGGCAACTGCTCAGTGGTTGTGAGACCTTCAGGAACTGAGCCGAAGCTTAAGACTTATATCTCTGTCAGTGCAGTGGATAGAGAGACAGCAGAGAGGCAAGAGCAGATTACATGTGACGAGCTTGCTGGGAAATTCATGTAGATTCTATAACCTCCTAAAATGACTTTGATTTTCAGCCCAAGAGCTTTTGGGCTGGAAATTGAGGTAAGTAGAATATAAACAAATTACTACAGGTGATAAATATACTGAAAGTAGATGAAGACATATGAAACCAATTATATTTTTACATCCTGTTTTTAAGCAGATGATATGGGGCGGTAACCGTCTTGCAACTGATTTTGGGTATGATATTCCGGGCGATAATACCGGTGAATGCTGGGGCATTTCAGCGCATCCAAACGGAGATGACAGCATAGCCAATGATTGCTATGCCGGTATGACACTTTCACAGCTTTGGGATGAGCATCCGGAGCTGTTCGGCAATATTGAAGGCGACAGATTCCCTCTGCTCATCAAGATAATTGATGCTAAGGACAATCTGAGCATACAGGTGCATCCATATGATGAGTATGCCGCAAAAAATGAGAATGGCTCTCTTGGCAAGACTGAGTGCTGGTACATCATAGATTGTCCTGATGACGCAAAGCTTGTGGTGGGGCATAACGCAAAGACACATGAGGAGCTTTCAGACATGATTCATGAGGGCAGATGGGACGAGTTCATCCGCTATGTCCCTATCAAAAAGGGCGATTTCATCCAGATCGGCCCGGGCACAGTGCACGCAATCACCAGAGGTTGCATGATTCTTGAAACCCAGCAGAACAGTGACATCACATACCGTGTATACGATTATGACAGACTCACAAACGGCAAGCCGAGAGAGCTTCATGTGGATAAGAGCATTGATGTCATCACCGTTCCGGCAAAGTCCACAGAGGACAGTGTCATGGACACAAACAATCTCCCACAAAATAAGTGGAACAAGCTTATTGAGTGTGAGTATTATAAAGTTTATAAGCTTGTGCTTGATGGTGAGCTGGAGTTTGAACAGAGTCATCCATTCCTTAATATGAGTGTGCTTGACGGAGAGGGCACTGTGAATGGACAAAGAATCAATAAGGGCGACCATTTCATAATTCCGGCCGGGTTTGGGAATGTGAAGCTGGAGGGAGCGATGGAAGTGATTGCTTCGGGGGTGTAATATAACATAAATAATGAGAGACAGGTTCTTGCCAAGCCTGTCTCTCTTTTTTGAGATATTAATCTCGTCTAAATAAATCTCTAGTATATACTTTATCTTTTACGTCATCTAGACAAGAAGCATATCTATTGGCAATAATAGCATGTGACATTTTCTTAAATTCATCTAAATCATTTACAACTTTGCTTCCAAAAAATGTACTGCCATTCTCAAGAGTTGGCTCATATACAACAACAGTTGCACCTTTTGCTTTAATTCGTTTCATTACTCCCTGAATACTGCTCTGACGGAAGTTGTCGGAATTACTCTTCATGGTAAGTCTATACACACCAATTACGCATTCTTTTTCTAGTTCAGCAGAAAATTCATCACTATTGTTATAATCATAATATCCTGCAAGGTTGAGAACTCTGTCTGCAATAAAGTCTTTTCTTGTTCTGTTGCTTTCAACAATTGCACTCATCATATTTTGAGGTACATCATTATAGTTTGCTAAAAGCTGTTTTGTGTCCTTTGGAAGGCAGTATCCACCGTAACCGAAGGATGGATTGTTATAGTGTGTTCCAATACGTGGATCGAGACATACACCTGTTATGATATCCTGTGTGTTGAGATTTTTCATTTCTGCATATGTATCTAGCTCATTAAAATATGATACGCGGAGTGCAAGGTATGTGTTGGCAAAGAGCTTTACTGCTTCTGCCTCTGTAAATCCCATAAACAGTGTGTCTATATCCTCTTTGAGTGCACCCTCCTGCAAAAGAGCAGCAAAATTGTGAGCAGCCTGAGTAAGATTTTCATTATTTTTATCAGTACTTACAATGATTCTGGATGGATAAAGATTGTCATATAAAGCCTTTGATTCACGTAAAAACTCAGGACTGAATATGATATTTGATGTGTGATATTTTTCTCTTACAGAGTTGGTGTATCCCACAGGAATGGTTGATTTGATAACCATGATGGCATTAGGATTTACTTTGAGTACAAGCTCGATGACAGCTTCAACGGCTGAGGTGTCAAAATAGTTTTTCTTACTATCATAGTTAGTTGGAGCTGCAATAACGACATAATTAGCGTTCTTGTATGCGGTCTCACCATCGAGTGTGGCTGTAAGATCAAGGCATTTTTCAGACAAGTATTTCTCAATGTAATCATCCTGTATAGGTGACTGCTTTTTATTTATCATGTCAACCTTTTCAGGAATGATATCTACGGCTGTTACGTGGTTATGCTGTGCCAGAAGAGTGGCTATTGAAAGTCCCACATATCCGGTGCCGGCAACAGCTATGTTAAGAGGTGATGGTGAGGCAAGCTTTCCATCATTATATTTAATAAAAAGCTCTGTGATATCAAAGTCAAGAGCTTCTCCCAAGCTTTCCAACTGCTCTATTGATGGCATAAAATTCTGCTGTTCAATACGTGATATGAGTGCTCTGTTGATGCCGGTTGCATCAGAAAGCTCTGCCTGTGTCATATTTTTCTCTTTTCTGAGTCTTGCAATTGTGTCGGCAAGACGAGATGGTGATAATTTTTTCATGTGTACCTTCTTTCAATATTTCAATCAAATGTTAGGATAAATAACATATAAATGTTTTACAACTTTTACTAAACGTACTAAATATAGCATAAAGGGTATATGACTTCAATAAATTGATATGAAATAGAAAAAATGTTAATGAGAGTAACAAAGATGCATGAAATTTTCAAATGAATAAGATGTTTTACAATATTATAAAATAAAAATGTTTTACTTTTGCAAAAATAGTGGTACTATAGACTTAGTATGCAACTGCTATTTAAGTAAAAGGGGGGACAAAACATGGATTCAAATACTTCATCGTTAGAACACAAAATGGTTGATAAACTGTTAAATGAAAAGCTTGAATTTGCAATTATAGGTTTGACAGGAAAAGTTAAAGCTGGTGTATCAGATGTATGTAAATTATTGACTGATGAAAGCTTTTGTGATCGTGTTACAAAACCAGCTGATACTTCACAAATTGATATGTCTATGACAAGAGAACTTATTGTATGTTATAGATATCTACATCATAATTGGAGACCGTTTGTAGAGATTAATGTAACAAATATTATTTTTTCATTTATTCTGGAAACGGAAATTGAGGTTTTAAAAAATCAAAAATGTGCTGATTCTACAATATACGATATTATAGATGATGTTTTGAAAAAGAAAGAGAGTCTTATAAATAAAGCTTATGAGAATTTAAAAAGAATAGAAAAGGCTATTGGTAGAGATGATATCTTTGATTTAAGATGGGTAGACAAATTATTTAAAGAAATTTTTATAAGTGATAATAGGGTTGAAAATCTATGTTCATCATGGCTCTCTTATAAGAATAAAATAGATAATGATAATTATTTTAGACAACCAGATGTAATTGTATTCTGTTATGGTTGTCTGGTTGCCATTAGTGAGCTTTTTGAAAGAGAATTGAGAGTATATGGATGTTTTACTGCAATGTATCAGCAGTATGGAAATAATTTAAGGGGATGTGGAAAAGTTTATATTTCAAGCGAGGATGATATTTGTCCTGTTAATTTGTTTTGCATACCTGATAGAATTAACAAATTTGTCAAAATGTTAAGACACTGTGGAAGTTGGAATTTGCAGTCTGCAGAAAATAAAGATAATAAAAGGGTAAATAATCGCGTTTATGTCGTGATTAATAATTTGAAAAATTTGTTTGAAGCTTTTTATTTTAGATGCAGATATGCTTCGTTTTACTTGCTTGCAGTTACATGTGATGAGAGAGAAAGAAGCAGAAGGTTTAAAAAGGGATTTTCAAATGAAGTATATGAATTAAACGAAAATTTGTCACTTGGGAAAAAAATATATAAAAGATGGAAAAAAAATCCTGAGGGTGATTTTAGTGAAGACGAAAAAATTTTTTTGAATTTTGTTAAGGATGATGTAATTCGTACAAGATGTTACGGGAATGGATTAGCTGATTTCATTTTGCAGGATGTTGTAAAATGTATTGAAGATGCAGATTTATTTTTAAAGAGAAATTATAGAGAAACAGATTATAATAGTGATTTGGAATTGATTTGGGCATTGGGACGAATGGTTACTTTGATAATGCATCCGGGGTTGCTTACACCTACAAAAGAGGAACGATGTATGCAGATTGCAATGACTGCAAAGCTGAATTCAGGATGCCTTTCAAGAAAGGTAGGTGCTGTTATTACTGATTCAGAATATAATATTTTGTCATTAGGATGGAATGATGCACCATGTGGTGCTGAATCATGCATTAGACGTAATTTATTTGACTTGATAAGAAATTACGACCGTGATGCTTACAGTGAATATGAGTGTTACAATGATGAATTTAGAGAATACCTTAACAAAATAAATTCCAGGATTACAGAAGATAGAAAAAGTAATTTAAATGGCTTGCCATTTGCATTTTGTTTTAAAGATATGTATCAGGATATCTTAGCTCAAAAAGACCAAATATATACAAGAGCTTTACATGGAGAGGAAAGAGCAATCGTTGCATGCAAAAGTGACAAAATCAAGGGAGGATATTTATTTACTACATCCAGTCCATGTGAGTTATGTGCTAAGAAAATAAAAGAAGCGGGTATTAAAAAAATATATTATATTGAGCAATATAAGGGAATATCACAATCACATATTATAAATATTGGAAAAGAAAGAACAGATTACATACTTTTTTCAGGAGCAACTGGTATTGCATATGTACGATTATATACACCTCTAATGCCATATAAGGATGAGTTAAAAGCATATGGTTATGAACCGGCAGGTATTCACAAGGAAGAAAAAAATGATGTGAAAATTATAGATACAAAGACAATAAAAGAGAAAGTTATTATTACAGATGAAAAACTTATGGGACAGGAGTGTCAGGAAGTTCAGGAAGGGCAGGTGTAAGCATGTTTTCTAGAGATGATATAAAGAAGGCAATATGCGAAGGTCATTTAAAAATATTTCCATATGATGAAAGAAATATAACTGGGGCTGGATATAACTTATCTACTATGAATTTTGCGTTTTCTATTAGAAAACATATTCTTTTAAAGATTAATGTGGAGACTTTAGAAAATGGAAATATTCATTATGTGAATATTCCTCCTAATGATACAGTACTCTTTTTTTCTAAGGAATACATAGAAACAGATAATGAAATAGCTGGTATTTTTATGTCAAAAGTTGCTAGAGTTTGTCAGGGATTGGGTAATATAAGCACAACTCTAGATCCTATGTGGAAAGGTCAGCTTATAATATCTGTTAATAATCCGACCGGCAAACACATTAGACTAGATTTGGATAGAGAACATGGAAATATATTTACATTATTGCTTTTTAGATTGGAAACTCCTGTGACAGGTGAACATGTACATGACAATAATAAAGGACGGTGTGACCTGCTAATTGATCATTTTAAACGAAATAAGGGAGTATTCTTTTTAAATAAAAAGTATCTTGATTTGAAAGAGTTTGTGATTGATGAGTTTGCCAATTCTTTAAATGGATATGATAATTTCAGAAATGAGGATATTGAGGACTGTTATACAGAAAGAATGAGAAAACTATGTTATATAGAAGATAGAATAAAGAAACATGTGGTTCTGTTTAGGGAAGGTCGTTATACAGTTGATGCAGATATAGGAAATTATAAGATTCTATATAACAGCGAAGAGGAAAAGGAAATCAAGAGCTGTAAACTATATAATATGGATAAGAATACTAATTATTGGTTAGGAAAAGAATACTCATTACAAGATATTCGAAATCAGAAAAAAGAATTGATTCAGTTGATGGAAAGTTATATTAGAATAATAGATTACGAATTAGATATAATTCGTCATGATCGACGTATCCTATGGCAAAATACTGAAATAGCTAAATATGCTAAAGAGAATAATAGAGCATATACATGCAGAAAAGTGTTGGATATCATAGTGGGTGTTATTATTGCGATTGGTGTTGCATGTTTAGCACATTGGTTTAGTTTTTTAGTTTTCAAAAAACTGTTATCATTAGGTCTTAGCAATAAAGACATATATATAAACATCTTTAGTGCGGGATGTTCGTTGATTGTGGGTATAATATCAGGAATTGTATTATTATTGATTGAAAAGAAAAGACGTTAGTTGTTTTGAACTCTCTTATTTTGTCAAATACCTGACCTCTTGATTGTCCAGCCATGAAGGCAGTGGGGTCAGGCACCATTAAATTAATGTATTTAATTTAATATACAAAAGTGATATCATTAATTTGGTACTAAAGTTTTATTGAACATAAGAAGGGGAAGTATATGAATATTAAAGATGATGAATATATTAATAGCTTTGATATTAAAAAGGTAGAGGATATTGATCAAGTTATAGATTTCATGCAAGGCAAGAAGTCTCTAGCAACATGGCAAAATGCAATAAAGAAAATAAGTGAGATAGATTCATATATTGATACCATAGCAAAAGATCGCAGGTCATATATACCTAAAGATGTTGTTTGGGTAACAATTTTAGAACAGTATTTGTCAAAAATTGAAAAGTGTTATGAACTCATTCAAAAAAACTGTAATTATGAAGATAATATAACAGAGTTAACCGAGCTATCTAATACTATTACGCAAAGTAAATATTGGGCTTATTGTATATATGAAGAAAATGAAAAACTTAACAATAAACTTAAGAATGAAATTAAAAAAGAAAATAATGATAATTTATATATTGCTTTAGCAGAATTTTGGAGCGCCTGCAACAGAGATTTTGATGATTACAGGATTGCTATAGATATGCTTTGTAAAAACTATCCTGGGAATTACCAAGATATGGAAGATAAAGAAAAGAATAAAATAGAGAAAGCTTTTTTTGATAATGTAATATATTGTGGCGATAAAGGAGACTATGGATATTGTTATCTGGGAATTAACACTATGAGAGCCAATATGAATTGCCTTGATGATAAATTGCTTGAGAACATAATATTACTTTATAAAGGTGATGATATTGCGCGTTTTAGTCAATATCGGCATCAGATATTGACGATGATAGATTGCATTGATGAAGAGACACTCAAGAAAAAATTGATAGATAATATTTTGTATAGTGCTGTGGTATTAAACATTATATTAACTATACTTACTGCTGAGGGATGTGATTTATATTATAATTCATGGACTCTTGATCGCATTGGCAGCTATAATAGTAGTAAAACTGGACATGAGATTCTTATACAACATGAAAATGATTGGGAGATACGTACAAAAACAGGGCGGGTCTATAAAATAAAGATTGATAGTAGCAATAAGAAATTATTAATAGGTGTATCAAATGGTGAAATTGAGGAAGAAAAGCAAATTCCATTTGAAGTGCATAAATTTGAATGGAGACTAAATGATTTTATAGATAACAATAAATTTAGGAATGAAATCAAGGAAGCTCTGTTGGACAAGAAATTTAATAACAGAGAAAATCTTTTATTTTCATATTTATATCTGAATAGATATAGAGGAATAAGGTCGTGCCATTTTTCGTTTGATCATAAATTTATTTATGATTCAGATAAGTGTGAGATTTATGAGGATAATAATGAGTATTTCGATACGGAAGGATTTTATGACAGAAAGATAAAGAGTGTATCGTGTATCGTTGGAAAAAATGGAGCTGGAAAGACGAGTATAATAGAGTTTTTAGGTAAGACTTTTTCTAAAATTTTATCATTATACGATAATTATAAAGAAATAGACTATGCACAAATTGTCAAAGAATTAAAGTTGGATAAAGATATAGAGTTTTTAGTTATTTTCAAATATGGTGATAAGTATTATAGGATATCTAATATAGATAAAATATACGATTTGTCTAAAAAAACTAAAGAATATAAAAGAAGCCTTTTATTACAAAATGGACAAAAAAATAAAGTATATTTTTTGTCAAATAAATTAGAATTAAAGGAAATATTTCCTGTTATGCATAATTTACCAGATGAGAATAATGAGGATAATAAAGAAAAAAGTAATTATAGAGATACAAAAGCGTACGATGTCATAGCGCAAATAGAGTATACAAGAATTAATGATGTGCGTGAAGCTCAGTATTTACATTCGGTAAGAAGAACAGATGAAAATCAATCATTAAATATGTTATTGATATACCAGTTTATGTATATAAAGTTTTTATTCGAAAATAGTAAAGGGATAACAGAGTTAAAACAGTTAGAGTGGGAACATGTGAATTTGTATGAAGCTTTGATTGACAAGGAAAAATACAAAGAAATAGAAGATGCTATAAGTAAAAAGTTTAATAGATCTGAGGATTGTAAATTATTTTATGATATAAATGTATCGTGGTTTAAGATGTCATCTGGGCAGGAGGCTAAATTTACCTTTGAAGCTAAGCTTTATTGGGCGTTGATAGGAGGAAAGAGATTTAGGGAATATTATAGCAATATTTTGGAAAAGAATAGTGAACAAATAGATTTGAGTAGATGTATAAGAGAAGATGATTCGGCTATTATCTATATAGATGAGGGAGATTTATATTATCATCCGGAGTGGCAAAGACAATTTATGAAATCTATCCTTGATATAGTAAAGTTGAGGAAAGAAGAATGTTCACTTCAGCTGATCATCACTTCAAATTCTCCATATATATTATCTGATTTTTTTAATCAGGATGTTTTATATATTATGCCAAATGATGAGGAATTTAATATAGTTGAAACATTTGGACAAAATATACATACTCTACTAAAAAGTCCGTTTTTTATGAAATCAACTATTGGATGTGTCGCTTATAGTAAGATAAGTGGTGTTATCAAAGCTTTAAGCTATGAAGGGGATAGCACTTTAGAAAATAAAGAGTTGCCGGAAAGCATCATGGAAGTTTTGTATAATAAAAGAAATGATAATCTAAGTAAAACAGAATTGTATAACATTTTAAAATCATTTGTTAATAATATTGGTGAAGAAATTTATAAAATAGAATTAGAGCATCTGCTGGAAGAATCTCTTCCTCAACAAAATGAATTTGATATTTTGATGAGGCAAAAGGCTGAAATTGAGGAACGTTTAAAATTTTTACAAGAGAGTAAGTGATAATATGATTTATATTGGAAAGCATAGCAAGAAATTTGAGAGTGAATTCTGTAATATTGCATTGGAAGAATTGGACGAACATGTGAATGTCAATGAATTTGTTAATGAGTGTAAAAAAATTATCCCTATAACGATTATAGATACTGATGACACAGAGGACTTTTTGAAACAATTGATTTTGTTGCCATATTGTAGGATTGAGGAAATATATAATTACATATCGAATGGCACAAATGTGGACTATAATAATATTGTATTCGAAAATAACAATTTAAGGGATGCATTTGCAGATTATCATGATTGTTATGAAAATGTCAGAGATCACAAGTACAATAATAAGAAGATAAGCATGGCTTTAACGGAGGATTTAAACCTGACGGTTTGCCCATATTGTAATAGAGATTATATAAATGGTAGATCTGATGATAAATCCGGATGTCAACTGGATCATTTCTTTTGTCGGAGTAATTACCCATTTTTGGCAGTATCACTTTATAATTTGGTGCCATCATGTAGTGTGTGTAATAATATAAAGCGAGAAAATGTGGGATTAGTATCACCATTTGATGATAGATTTAAATTTGATAAAGAGATTAAGTTTAGATATATTAAATCAAAGGACTATATTAAATTAAAAAGAAAAGGTAAATCTAAAATAAAAAATAATATTGATACGTTAAAATTAGAAGACGCGTATCAAATACATAATTCAGAAGCCAAAAAAATTTTGGAGAAAAAAGAGACATATGTTTCGTCTAATTTGGATGAAATTGCAGATTGTATTAATAAATGGACAAACAAAAGTGGGAAAGGTGGAGAGATAGATAGACATTATTTGCAGAATTTAATTTATGGAAAAGAGATGGAGGCTGAGGATTACAAGACCTGCGCATTGGGAAAATTTAAACATGATATACTAGAATATTATAAGGTTTATAAATAGGTAGCGAGAGTTAAGTAAAAAAAGTCGATATAGAACAGTGTATTTTTTGCTAGCATTTTACTCTATTTATCATGAGGTAAAAACTATGAGATCACCAAGAGTACCGGTTGAAGAATAATAGCACCTCATCATTAGTGGCGTCTGAAAAATGATATAAATCTGAGCTAATTTATCGGAGGAGTATATGAATACAAGAGAATTTGTCAAAATTGGAGAAGATGAACAGAATATTTTTTTTAATGAAATAGATAAAGAAGATGAGTTGCTTTTTAGGAAATACATGGAAGCTTCCAGACATTTTCAGGAAATATTCCAATTGTATAAAATGATGCTGTTTAATTTAGAGGAGCTTTTGGAGCATTATGATATGCAATTTGATGATCGTGTGTATTCAAAGCATGGTGAAAAGGTGGACGCCATAGAGATAAATGCATTGGTTAGCAATGCGGTGAGCTCTGCTCGGACACTAATTGAATCGATGGATGTATTTGATAAGGTATATATTGATAAAGAAGAGAACTTTAAGAAAAATTATATTTCCAAAGCTTATGACGAAGATTTTAGTTATCGATTTATAGACTTTATTCGAAACTATATGCAGCATGGGCATGTTCCTGTAAGTTTTGATGGTGAGAAAATATCTTTTCAACTTTCAGAAATTTTAGATACGGCACATACGAAAATAAATGCTACCTTAAAGAAACAGATGAAAAATATTGAACAGCAGCTATTTGATTATGGAGAGATGAATGTACAACTTACGGTTGTTAAGATGTTATATAAGTATTTTCTTTTAGTACATATTCTTATATGCGAATTCTTGAAATATATCAAAAAATTTTTTTTAGAGATTACGAACAATATAAATAGTATTTTGGATGATCATCCAGAATATGTTTTGCATATATATGGAACTCCATTTGTTGTGGTATATCTTGATACTGGAGGAAACATGAATGGATTTGATCCTCGGAGCGATATATTAAGAGACATAGATAGCAAGATTAATTTCGCAGAGGAAAAACTTAAGAAATATGAGCAAAGCAATGGACATCTATTTTTCTTAAGAATTAATTACTGTCTTGAAAATCGTTTTCCTGTAACTGGAATTATTGATGATGATATGTTGCCACAGAATTTAGAAGAAGCTTGTTTGAAAATAGGAACAGGAATATATCATCTGTCTTTTGATACATACTATGGAGATATGGAAATGAATGCTGTATATAGGCTTTATCCATATATTCAATTTGAAGATGGAATTCATTGGAATGTTCCATACCAGAATGTTACAATAGAAGACTTTGTAAGAACATTCCCACTAGTTAAGAGAGATGGATTAGTGGTTTTTGCAAATAATGTTGGTGGAGCTGATGAATTTCTCCAAAGGATAATGCAGGACTGGAGTGCTTATTTATGGGAAGCAAAAATTATCTTATCAAAGGCTGGAATTAGTTCGCCGATTGATATAATAGATTGGGCGTCACGTTTCGCATTTGTACTTCAGGGTGTTCAATGGCTTAAGAAGTCTTTTGCAAAACGAAAGAAAGATAAGCCATGCATTAAGGAGCTTAGAAATTATATACTGAAAAATAATTCATGGAATATTAATGAATTGCAGAAGAATCTTCATGCACGCAGAGAATTATTGGTAATCGTATTGGAAGAACTAGGCTATGTTTGCAGAAATGATTCAATTTACATATATGATAGTGATGTAGCTAAATTGATTGAGCAAGAAAGAAACGAGCTTTGTCAAAAAAGATATGATAATCATGGAACAAATGTGAATTGCTACAACATGAACTTGTCAGTGGAACAGCTGAATGTTGATCTGATGTATCTTGCAGTATTGGTAAAGGAAGCAGGGAAGTTAGATACTTATGATTCGAAAGTTCAGGATTTGACACAATCATTGAAAGATTATAATCAATATATAGTTTGGGATGACTTGAGCAAAGTTATTCGATTTGAAGAACAATTGCCGGAAAACTTTAGTATGGATGATGCTGATTGTATATGTAGATGTGTTGAGCATGTAGATGAGAGTGTGAATGCTGAAATAAGGAGGCTGGAAGATAATAATAATTGAATAACAATTACCGTCACTTGTGGCAATGGCTCATGAACGATAAGTGCAAAGTAATTCGACAGAGTGCAATAAATTTGGGATTGAGTATAGATATTTGCTTGATAATAATTTTTATAAACCTGCGTAGAATGATTTTTTTTAGAGAGGTGACAAACTATGGCAATTAGATTTGCAAGTGAAATTATTAAGGAAATTAAGGAAAGAGAACCAATTATTGCTTCGGCTACATCTGCAAATGGTGATTAATTTGAAAAATGGCTATATGGAGAATATGACATAGAGCCTGCCTTAATGATAAAGGAGAATTATTATCCTTTTAAAATGGAAGTAATATTAAAAGGATACTTTGGTGTAGAGAATGCGAGACTATGAAGAAAAGTCTGTAAATAATAATCTTCTATGATAATGATTGAGCTGGAAGCGCTAAATTGGAGCTTCCAGCTCTTGTTTTATATATACCCGTCTTCCGTCGTAGTACTATGAAAGTTCCGACGTTTTCAAATTAAAAATTTTGATGTACAAAGTTACAATACGGAGCAAAACGCGGCGAAAGTTATTCTCTAATAAAGAATACCAACCGACAGCAGCAAGAACGTTTCGATAGACAAGACGATGATTTGTACGACGAACTGTACTTTGACGACAGCCCGTATTGACGCAAAAAGTAAATTTAATACCATATTTTTCAGAAATTGTATTGACAACTCAGAGATTTGTAAGATAATAGTGGTGTGGGGTATAACTACTATGAACAATTATAAATTTTTAGAGAAACTCGGCTTTTCGTCAAACGAAGCAAAAGTATACGGAACATTAATTAAACATAAAGTGTTAAACGGTTACGAAATCGCAAAACTTTCGGGCGTTGCGCGTTCGTTGGTGTACGAGGTTATCAATCGCTTGGTGGCAAAGGGCGCGGTTATTCGTATAGACGGAGAGCCGAATTTTTACAAGCCTATCGAGTATCAAGACCTTATACGTAGCATCAAGGAAGAAAACGAAAAGAATATTGCCTGCGCCGAACGCGAGCTACAACAACTTGCAACGGAAAACGCCGACATCGATTATGTAATGAATATAGTGGGCGAAGAAAAATACGTTGCTAAGGCAAAGAAACTTATCGACAGCGCGCAAGCGGAAATTTCGCTGTCCATTTGGCGAGAGCCGTTCGAAGTGCTACGTAGTAATATTGAAAACGCAATATCCCGCGGGGTAAAGGTGTATATTTTTACCTTCGAAAGCATTTTGGTCGAGGGCGCAACGGTGTATTCGTACAATATCAACGACGTTTCAACACTGTTTCCATACCGTAGAACAACAATTATAATCGACGGCGGAGAGTGTTTAGTCGGAGAAGAAGGCGATCGCAACGTTTACGCGCATACGCGCAATCATTCGGTTGTTTCCCTTGCCACCGACGAAATTGTTTTGAATGTTTTTTGGAATAAACTTATCGAAAAAGAAAACTTGTTGTCTAAAGGCTGCTCCGGCGCGGATTTCTTGCAAGCCATACACAATTTGGCGGAGCGCTACGGCATTACCGACGAGATGACCAAGAATTTCCTTGTTTACAATTTTCAAAAGGAGAAAACTCAAAATGGCAAAAAACGTTGAACGATTACAGGCGCGCGAAGCTAAGGAACTTATCCGCCGCGAAAAGCAGTTGGGCGCAAGAAGCAACAAGTTTTATTTGATTTACTTGTTTATGATTTTGTCGCTCATCTACATAACGGACGAAATCGCGTCTACTATATCCATTCAGTTTCAGGCGAATATAGTTACAGAATTCTTCGTAAAAAATATGGGTATGGAATATGGCGCGGGATTATCGCTCTTTTCCGCCATAGGTTTTATTTCCTATCCGGTAACACTGCTTATTATTTTCTATCGTCCCCTTGCGGACAAATTCGGGCGTAAGCCGTTTTTGGTTATTAACACGTTATGTATGGGATTAGGGCTGTTCCTTGTGTATTTATCCAAAGATATCTACGTTTACATGATAGGCGGCACGTTGATGAGTTTTATGGTCTCGCACGATATGCAATGCGTGTACATATTGGAATGCTCCGACAAAAAGTCTCGCGCCCGTAACTACGCAATCGTAAAAGCGGTGGCGATACTGGGCACGTTACTTGTTCCGTTGCTTAGGGCTACACTCATGCAAAACGTAAGCGAGCGTTGGCACGTAGTATATTTGGTGCCGGCAATTATCGGTTTTGTAATGTCGTTATTCGCGCTGCTTTTTGCTAGGGAAACAAACGCATTTTTGACTAAAAGAATAGAGTATTTAAAAACGCCTATAGAAGAACGTGAACAACGCAGCAAGGAAGGACGCGAACAAAACGCACAAGGCGGAATTCTGACCGCTGTAAAATTCGCATTCAGACACAGACAATTGCGCTTTTTGATTATTGCTTGTTGCTGCTTTTATCTCGCTTCGTTAGGTACGGCAACGTACAGTACGGTCATGGCAAAGTCGGCGCTGATGACGGAAGAAGAAATAACTCTTGCTTTGTTTCTGTATCCCGTCGGCAACGCGCTGTTTACATTGATTTCCGGTTTTGTGTCGGATAAATTCGGACGTAAAGTAACTATAGTCGCAATGTCTTGTTCGGCGTTGACGTGTTATTTGCTGTTTATCTTTAGCGGTATGTTCAAGTGGACTCCGTATTTGACGGGTTTTGCTATCGGCGGATTTATGGGCAGTTACTGGGGCGCAGGCGATACCATCGGCGGAATTATGTTTTCCGAATCGACTCCTACAAACCTGCGTTCGTCGGTTACGGTAATCAATACGTTGCTTAACGGAGTTATGGGCGGACTTGCAACAGTTATTACTATGATACTGCTGCCTATCATTCCTGAACGCATGTTCGGCTATATGTATTTGGGCTTGACGGTTCCAGGGCTTGTAGGTGCAATTGTAATAATGTGGCTGTTTGTCGGCGAAACTCGCGGACTTGATCTTAAAACTGTAACCGGTACGGAATGGGATAAGCCTAAAAAGGTTAAAGAAGAACAACAGGACGGTGAATAAAATGAATAACAAACGATTTGAAATCGGCGCAAGCGAACAGCCGTTAGATATTATTAAGGAAACGTGCGGTTTTGCGGGCATTTTTAAGCAAATAGGTGTTATAGGGGATTCTTTGGCATCGGGCGAGTTTGAAAGTCACGATGAAAACGGAAATATAGTTTATACCGATATGTACGAGTACTCGTGGCCCGCCGTTTTAGAGCGCATTACTGGAACAAAATACAACAATTATTCCCGCGGCGGAATGACCGCGCGCGAGTATGTTCAAAGTTGGGCGGACACAAACGGATTTTGGCAATGGAATCAAGCGTATATTATTGCGTTAGGCAACAACGATTCATTTGTGTTCGGGCATCCTCTGGGAAGTGTCAAGGACGTCAACGCCGATTGTCCGCAGGATAATGGCGATACGTTTTTCGGTAATATGGGCAAAATCGTTTCCAAACTTAAAACAATAGAGCCTAACGCGCGTATTTTTGTTGTAACTCCTCAACTGCGCGGTGAAGCGTGTGATAACGATATTCGTTATATCGCAAGAGAACTCGCCAAATTGTGCGATATGTTTGAGTTTACTTACTTGCTGGATATGACTGCGCATGCGCCCGTATACGATGCAGAAATGCGTAAATCGTTCGGGTTGGGCTTTCATCCGAACCCGATGGGCTACTATGCATACGCGTTGATTGTGGGAAATTATATCGATTACATTATCAGAAGTAACCCGCAGGAATTTGCTACGATACCGTTTGTAGGTACGTTGCTCAAAAACAAAGATTACAAATAGAATAAAGTTTCACACACTCAATATTTTATCAATTAACTCTGACACAGATTTGACACAGCCTTCTGCATATTGCTTTACAGTAGCTGGAGAATGATGGAATGTATAACCATGCTTTGTTGCCCTTAACATATCAATGTCATTTTCAGCATCACCAATGGCGTAGACTTGTTCATGCATGAATCCAAGTTTCTGACAAAGGATGTTCATGGCGTTCCCCTTTGAACAGTCTCTACACGCCATGTCAACATCCTGGATATTTACAAAAGCCCTCACATCCTGGTGATCTGACTTTTCCAGCCAGTCTGCAAAAGCTTTTGCAGATTTATTGTCTTTGAAATGGAATGACATTCCATAAAGTTTTTCTGTTTTTAATAAATCAATACTGCTAATAGGTGTTGTTGGCAGGTTGTACTGCTTTTTTTGATTACATGAAAATACGTTGTCTTTCGTATGAACTGTTAATGGTATATCCGATGCATATTCGTTTATTATTTTTTTGATTGCTGTAAATGATACAGGTTCTTCATGCAGTATTTGTTGATGACTATCCGCGATAATACTCCCTGTACCGGCAATCATGTAATCAGGCAAAAGATATCCTTCCAACGGAGCAACTATCCATGGCAATGCTCTGCCGGAGTTAATTACGATCAGATTTCCTCTTTGCTGGAATTCCTTTATTGCATCTAAATCTGATTCCTTAAAATATGTTTTTCCATTATCAGAGAACAATATTGTTCCATCCATGTCTGTAAATAAAATATTTTTCTGTTTCATATTTTTTCCCTGCTAAATTGATTGTCTTGTTGCATTATCCTGGAAGCTAAAGTAATCAGGGCGATGGCGTGACTGGGTATATTCAAACATAACACCATCACTATTGTAAGTATGAGAGGTGACAACAGCCATATAGTTATAGTCTCCAAGATCCAAATATTTTTCATCAATTTCAGTCATCTTTTATACGGTCATGATACGTTTACTTGTGACAATGGAAACTCCAAGAGTATTTTCCAGATAATCGTAAATCGACTTTTCTGCAATCTCTTTAGTTAGATCTTTAGCAACGCTTTTCAAAAAATAATTATGGTTTTATAAATTTTTTCCGATCCCCTCAAGTTCGTTCATGGAATCCTTGTTTTTTTCAAGTTCATCTCTGGCTGTTGCGTAATATGATTTTTTGAAAAGCATATCCCATGAAAGATATTTTGCCATACAGTCAAACTGCTTATCAATCAGCTCATACTGGATACTGTCTACGGGAGAACCGCCTACAACAATCGTGCCAACTTTTTTATTTTTTAACTGCAATCCACGGCAGTAGCACTTATCAATGATAAGTTTCAATTGTGCTGACATTCCCCACCAATAAACTGGTGTAGCAAAAAGAATCATATCTGCGGCAGCAATTTTATCAATTGTAGGATTTGTATCATCCTTATCGACGCATCCCTTAGAGCATTGACAGACACCACATCCCTTGCATGGTGCAATATTGAGTTTGTCAGGTTCAATGATTTCAATTTCATTCTTTTCTGATGCTCCTTTTATAAATGCATTGATTGCTGTCAGCGTGTTTCCTTTTCTGGCACTTCCATTAATGATTACAATTTTCATGCGTGTATCCTCCAACTTCAGATTTGTATGTCTCTATTATACCATAATGATAGTGGTATGTGAAAAATTATATATTCATTTAAAGTGAATTTTTATGCAATTTTACCACTTTACTGCATTAAAATTTAATACTTTTTTTATAAAATGTGCAAAATATAACAAAAAGTACTGGACAAAATGTCCTATACGAGGTAAAATGCATATATGTAATCAAACAGCACATTTGAAGGTTGTGCAGATAGTATTGGTTATATTTTGCGAATTGGGGGGATTTTTCATGAGAATATATCATGCTAAGGATTATGCAGATATGAGCAGAAAGGCTGCAAATATCGTATCGGCACAGGTGATTATGAAGCCTAATTGTGTATTGGGACTGGCTACAGGCTCTACACCTATCGGCTTGTATAAGCAGCTCGTTGAGTGGTTCAAGAAGGGGGATTTGGACTTCTCAGAGGTTATGACGGTGAACCTTGATGAGTACAAAGGATTAAGCCGTGAGAATGACCAGAGCTACTATTATTTTATGCATCAGAATTTGTTTGATCATGTGAATATTCCGGTTGAGAATACTCACCTGCCAAACGGCATGGAGCCGGATTCTCAGAAGGAGTGCAAGCGCTATACAGAGCTGATTCAGTCTCTTGGCGGTGTTGATTTACAGCTTCTTGGTATCGGACACAATGGCCATATCGGTTTTAATGAGCCGGGCGAGTCTTTTGACAAGCAGGTACACTGTGTGAATCTGACAGAGTCTACTATTGAGGCTAATAAGCGCTTCTTTGCATCGGCTGATGATGTTCCGAAGCAGGCTTATACAATGGGCATCAAGACCATCATGCAGGCTAAGAAGATTCTTATTATTGCAAGTGGTGAGGATAAGGCAGAGATTGTGCATAAGGCTTTCTTTGGACCGATTACACCACAGGTGCCGGCTTCTGTATTGCAGCTGCACAATGATGTTACGCTTGTAGCGGATGAGGCTGCACTGAGTTGTTTGTAGATGTTTTTTAGTTGAGAAGGTGCATGTATATGATAATAAAAAATGCAAGAGTATTTACAGAGGATGGCAGCTTTATGCAAGGCGATGTTGTCGTTAAGGATGGCCGTTTTGACAGTGTTTTGGAGAGAACAGCTGACACGGACGCGGCTAATGACAGCGCACAGCAGGAGATTATAGATGCATCAGGTCTTATCATGATACCGGGCCTTGTGGATATTCATTTTCATGGATGCAAGGGAGCTGATATGTGTGATGGCACCGCAGAGGCACTTGATGTGATTACAGCATACGAGGCTTCTGTCGGAGTGACAAGCGTGTGTCCGGCTACTATGACCATTCAAAGGGATGAGCTTTTGAGTGTCATGAAAAATGCCGGTGATTATAATTATCATGGTGGTGCACATCTTGTAGGTATCAATATGGAGGGACCTTTTATCAGTCCTTCTAAAAAGGGCGCACAGGCGGCAGAGAATATCATGCGATGTGATTATGATTATTTCTGTGAGCTTCAGGATGCGGCACATGGCTTGATAAAGCTTGTAGATATCGCTCCGGAGGAGCCGGGCGCGATTGATTTTATAGACAGGGTAAGAGGAAGTGTTGTGGTTTCAATAGCACATACGGCGGCTGATTATGACACCGCGGTAGAGGCTATTGAGCATGGTGCAAGCCATGCCACACATTTGTATAATGCGATGCCGCCGCTTCATCACAGGAATCCGGGAGTTATCGGGGCTGTGAGAGATTCAGAAAAGTGTCATGCAGAGCTCATTTGTGACGGTGTGCATATTCACCCGTCGGTTATCAGGGCAACATTTGCCATGTTTGGTGCGAAGCGCATGATTTTAATAAGTGACAGCATGAGAGCCACAGGGCTTGAGGATGGCGAGTATACACTCGGTGGACAGGCAGTGACGGTCAGAGGTCCGCTTGCCACACTTCATGATGGGACAATTGCCGGCTCGGCAACCAATCTGATGGATTGTATGCGTTTCACAGTAAGGCAGGCAGGTATTCCGCTTGAGGAGGCAATTATGTGTGCTACAGCCAATCCGGCTAAGGAGATTGGCATCTATGATGAAGCAGGCAGCATTTCTGCAGGAAAGAGAGCAGATTTTGTGCTTCTCAATGATGATTTGGATATTGTGAGTGTGTATATCGACGGAAAGGAGATATCATGTTAGGTTTTTTTAAGAATAAGTCAAAGGGAAAGGTGATCTGTTCTCCGTGCAACGGCAGAGTGGTTCCTATTACAGAGGTTCCGGATCCTACTTTTTCTGAGAAGATATTGGGAGACGGTGTGGCCGTGATTCCTTCTGAGGGCAGGTTTTACGCTCCGGCGGATGGTGAGGTGACAGCTGTATTTGATACGCTTCATGCTTTTACCATGACGACCACTCAGGGAGTCGAGTTGCTTTTGCACATTGGTCTTGATACAGTGACACTAAAGGGTGATCCTTTTAAATCACATATTTCCGTTGGTGATCAGGTGAAGAAGGGTGACCTTTTGATGGAGGCTGACCTGAAGCAGATTAAGGCAGCAGATCTTAATGTTATCACTCCGGTTTTAATTGGCAACACTGCTGATTATAGTGAGATAAAGATGCTCAAAGAGGGAAATGTATCCGCCGGTGATGAGATTTTAAGTCTCGCGTAGATTTGAATATAATTATATAATAATAACGAACTTTATTGGAGTATCTCCAGTTTAGTATACATAATGTAAAGGAGGGGAAATTTATGAAATTTCTTCAAAAACTGGGTAAAGCTTTAATGCTTCCCGTAGCAGTACTTCCTATCTGTGGTATCCTCATGGGTATTGGATATTTTTTATGTCCTGCAACCATGCAGGGTGGTGACATCGAGGGAGTGCGTAATTTAATAGGTCTGTTTTTAGTTAAAGCAGGGGGCGCTTTGATTGACAACATGGCCATCCTTTTTGTAATCGGCGTTGGTGTCGGTATGTCGGAAAAGAACGACGGTACTGGCGGTATTGCAGCTTTAGCTTCATGGCTGATGATGACAACACTCCTGTCTACAGGCTTTGTTACAACAATCATGCCATCTATCGCTGACAGCGCTACAAAGACACTTGCATTCGACAAGATTGCAAACCCATTTATCGGTATCTTAGCCGGTGTTATTGGTTCTTTGTGTTACAACAGATTTAAGGATACAAAGCTTCCTGATTGGCTGTCATTCTTCAGCGGCAAGCGTTGCGTAGCAATTATCGCAGGTGTTGTTTCAATCCTTGTATCTGTAGTATTACTGTTTGTATGGCCATTACTTTTCGGTGCTCTTGTAGCTATCGGTAAAGCAATCGTTGGTCTGGACATAGTCGGCGCAGGTATCTATGCATTCCTGAATCGTCTGTTAATCCCTACAGGATTACACCACGCATTAAACAACGTATTCTGGTTCGATACTATCGGACTTGGAGACCTCTCTCATTTCTGGGCAGGCGAGACATCAAAGGATGTTTCATGGAGCCTCGGAATGTACATGTCAGGTTTCTTCCCATGTATGATGTTTGGTATTCCTGGTGCAGCACTTGCCATGGTTAAGTGTGCAAAGCCTGCTAAGAAAAAGGCTGCCATCGGTATCCTTGCTTCTGCAGCTATCTGTGCATTCATCTGTGGTGTTACAGAGCCTTTCGAGTTTGCATTTATGTTCCTTGCTCCTGGTCTCTATGTGATTTATGCTTTACTTTATGGTATTTTCACAATGGTTACAGTAGCTCTTGGATTTAGAGCAGGCTTCTCATTCTCAGCCGGTGGGATGGATTTATTATTCTCATCTTCACTTCCGGCTGCAGCAAGGACATGGCTCATCATTCCTCTTGGAATCGCAGCTTTTATCATATTCTACATTGTATTCTATTTCGCTATCAAGAAATGGAATCTTAAGACCCCTGGTAGAGAGGATGATGATGTCGAGGCAGAGAAGAAGGCAGTGCTTTCTAACAATGACTATACAGCAGTTGCAAAGACTATTCTTGAGGGCTGCGGTGGCAAAGACAATATTGCAAGCATTGACAACTGCATCACAAGACTCAGACTTGAGGTTAAGGATATCACTCAGGTTGATGACAAGAAGATTAAATCTGCAGGTGTTGCAGGCGTTATGAAGCCTGGTAAGAATTCTGTTCAGGTTATTATCGGAACCAAGGTTCAGTTTGTTGCGGATGAGTTTTCTAAGCTTTGCGAGTAGATTTGTTCTGCAATATAGCAGTGTTGATTCACATTAGGTGATTCACATAATTTCATAATACATGATTAAAAGCCACACCGGGTGTTATGCCTGGGGTGGCTTTTTTGAGTTCTGGCCGTAAGCTCCGAACGGTCGTGGTGCACACGGAAATGTATAGCTTTACAGCAAGGGTTGAAAAACAAACAAACGTTTGTTATAATAAATTAAGTGAGGAAATAAAAGTATATCAGGTTTAGTAATTTAAGTATTCATTTAATTTATTGTAATTAGGGAAAATCCAATATCAATCGATTGATAGAAAGCGTGATTTTATATGAACATATGGCTTAAGTTAAGGAAAACAGCAGCAATTGCAATATGTGAGTTACTTGCAATTGCTACAATTTTTACAGGCTGTGCCTCCACTAATTTATCCGGCACGGAAGGTGCCGGGCATGCCGCAGGAGCTGTAGTGGCAGGTGAGGATTCTTCCGGCACTTTAGGTAGCAAGGATAAAGTGGATAAGCCACAGGAGGATCTGGTAAACAACAATTCCTACGTTTCTCTTGATGCGATTCCTGCATATGATGGCAAGGCATATGTGGCCGTCAACAATAATGAGCCTTTTTTTACGGACAGCGATATGACTACCACTGCTTTTGAAAATTACAGTGATTTGGATTCACTTGGCAGATGCGGTGTGGCTTATGCCAATATTTGCAAGGATATCATGCCGACTGAGGAGCGTGGCAAGATAGGCATGATAAAGCCATCAGGCTGGCATACGGTGAAGTATGATGTGATAAAGGACAGGTATTTATATAATCGCTGTCATCTTATTGGCTATCAGCTTGCCGGGGAGAATGCCAATCCGAAGAATCTTATTACCGGTACGAGATATCTGAATGTGGAGGGGATGCTTCCGTTTGAGAATCTGGTAGCGGATTATGTAAACAATACAGGAAATCATGTGCTTTACAGAGTGACTCCGATGTTCTCGGGCAGCAATCTAGTTGCAAACGGCGTTCTCATAGAGGCAAAGTCGGTTGAGGATAACGGTGGCGGCATACTTTTTAATGTCTATTGCTATAATGTGCAGCCCGGAGTCGGAATAAACTATGAGAATGGTGACAGCTGGCTGGATGGCACCACAGGAAGTGCATCATCAGGCTCAGACAGCTCAGCAGCAGAAAATAGCGCTGCAGATTCTTCAAACAGCGAGACGATGGTTCATATCACTGCAACCGGCAAGAAATATCACCGTGCGTGCTGTCGAACTTTGAAAAAGAGTGACACGGAGGTAACGCTTGATGAAGCAAAATCCATGGGTTTGTCTCCGTGTGGCATCTGCAATCCGCCGCAGTAGATGTGCATTAGCATTTGTAATCTTTCACAGCAGATGCTTGTTATCTTTGCAGTCCGTATAATTGCCATAAACCCTTGACGATTGCAAAACCGAAAAGTATAATAGAATAGCTAATGAATTCAATATTTTAATATAGATGGAGGAAACCAAATGGCACTGAGCAAAAAGCCGGTCAACGGCATGAAGGATATACTACCTGCAGAGATGGAAATCCGTGATTATGTGACAAGTGTGATCAAGGATACATACAGAAGCTTTGGATTTACACCGATAGAGACACCATGCATGGAGAATATAGCAAATCTCACAAGCAAGCAGGGCGGAGAAAATGAGAAGCTGATCTTCAAGGTAATGAAGAGAGGCGAGAAGCTGAATCTGGAGACAGCAAAGGAAGAGTCGGATGTAGTAGACTTTGGAATGCGCTATGACCTTACAGTGCCACTTTCAAGATATTATTCAAACAATGCCAACAACCTGCCATCGCCGTTTAAGGCACTTCAGATGGGCAGTGTTTGGAGAGCAGACAGACCTCAGAGAGGCCGCTACAGACAGTTTACACAGTGTGATATAGATATACTCGGAGAGCCAAGCAATCTGGCAGAGATAGAGCTGATTACAGCAACCACTACCACAATCGGCAGACTCGGCTTCGAGAACTTTGAGATAAGAATCAACGAGAGAAGAATCCTAAAGGCAATGGCTGCTTACAGTGGTTTTGCTGAGGAGGACTACGACAGCGTATTTATCACACTCGATAAGATGGACAAGATAGGAGTGGAAGGCGTTGCAAGTGAGCTTGCACAGGATGGCTATCCACAGGAAAATATTGACAAATATCTTGATTTGTTTAAGCTTTTGGAGCAGACAAGGGATGTCACTGAGGGTGTAAAAATACTTTCAGAAAAGCTCGGTGAATATTTAGACGAAGAAGTGGTTACAAATATGACAGAGATAGCTACTGCTGTCAATGCCACAAAGGGAGCAAAGTTTGAGCTCGTATTTGACCCTACACTTGTTCGTGGAATGAGCTACTACACAGGAACTATTTTTGAGATATCAATGCCTGAGCTTGGAGCAGCCTGTGGCGGTGGCGGACGATATGACAAGATGATTGGAAAGTTCACCGGAAATGATGTACCTGCCTGTGGTTTTTCAATCGGTTTTGAGAGAATTATCCTGCTTCTCATGGAGAGCGGCTTCAAGATTCCTGAGAGTCCAAAGAAGGTGGCTTATCTGGTTGAGAAGAAATATCCGGCAGACAAGCTTGTTGATGTCATGAACCAGGCAAAAGACGCAAGAGCAAACGGACAGCAGGTGCTTGTTGTGCGCATGAACAAGAACAAGAAATTCCAGAAGGAGCAGCTTATGAAAGAGGGCTACGAGGAGTTTGTTGAGTTCTTTAATAGATAGGAATCTGATAAGCAGCAGATTAGCTGTGCAGCAGCGGTACCAAACAGATATTAGAATAAATATATAGTAGAAATATAAGGAGCATAAAATGGCAGAATCAATGCAGGGCTTACATAGAAGCCATAGATGTACAGAGGTATCAAATGCCAATATCGGTGAGAAGGTCACCGTGATGGGCTGGGTACAGAAGAGAAGAAATTTAGGAAGTCTCATTTTCGTAGATTTAAGAGACAGAAGCGGAATACTTCAGATAGTATTCGGTGAGGAAAATGTAGGTGCAGAGGGCTTTGAAAAGGCAGGCACCTTAAGAAGTGAGTTCGTCATCGCAGTTGAGGGAACTGTTCAGAAGAGAACAGCTGCTGTCAATGAGAACTTAAAGACAGGTGATATCGAGGTTATCGCTACATCAATCAGAGTGCTTTCAGAGGCACAGACACCTCCATTCCATATTGAGGAGAATTCAAAGACCAGCGAGGACATCAGACTTAAATACCGTTATCTGGATCTTCGCCGCCCTGATATCCAGAGAAATCTCATGCTCAGAAGCAATGTGCTTCGCGTGATGCGTGACTTTATGGCAAACGAGGGATTTTTGGAGATAGAGACACCAATCCT
>ENA-OPMR01000081-OPMR01000081.1-human-gut-metagenome-genome-assembly--contig:-NODE-81-length-54122-cov-3.715372_pt1 | contig 54122 bp, 49 predicted proteins | sample MGYA00241532_ERZ501761 | MGnify/ENA primary metagenome ERZ501761 (study PRJEB25962, sample SAMEA2042650) | human gut metagenome | biome: human gut; feature: human-associated habitat; material: faeces... | reverse complement strand
CAAGCCTTCACATTGAATAATGAACCCTTCTCTTTGGTAAAAAGAAATTGCTCTGGCATTCTTCTGGTATACATTTAATCGTAAGCTAACTTTTTTATCCTTAACATAATCTAATAAAAGCTTACCTATGCCACATGACTGCATTTCATCGGAGACAAAAATACCTTCTATATATTTATCATTTAGTCCTACAAATCCTTGTATCATTTTATCTGCTTCAAACACATAGACTTCGGATTGTAACATCATTTCTTTCACTAATTCATAATTACTTTTCCAGTATTGATTGGAAATAAAATAATGTGCTTTCAGATTTGTCTTTAACCATATGTCAGCGACTCTATCGATATCTTCATTCAGCAACTTTCTAATCATAACAAATATTCTCCACAACTACATCCTTTATGCTTTTCTCTTTTTTCCATTCTAGCACAAGCTCACCATTAATCATCATTTTTTTGATATTTTTTCTTTTCCCCCACTGTAAAACAGCCACTGAGCGTTTCGTTATATAGAGGGGTACACATACAGAGCAAGATCCACCCATGTTTAACAGTATTGCCATTTGGCATCCTGTCATCCTATGGGATTTATCTTGATGGGGATCTCCCCATACCCTCTCAATAACAGACGTTTCACTTGTCTGTTGGTTCCACCTAAAGGTGTTCACAGCACTATTTCTAATATCGGAAGGGACAGCCGATATTGAAATACGTGGACTCCCAGTGGGAGGAATAATCGTAGCAAAAGGAGGAATATGAGAACAGAAAACAAAGATAAAGAACTGAATCACAGACATTTTATAGGATTACGTCTTACTGATGTCGAACTGGATTTATTAGACCAAGGCGCTGCTTGTTTATCTGTTAGCCGATCAGAATATCTGAGGAAACTTCTATTGGAAAAGCAAATCCATCATCAGATTGAAGTTGTTGCAGACATGAATGATCTCAGAAAACTGGTCAGTGAATATGGAAAAATCGGATCGAATCTCAATCAGATCGCCAAGCATTTTAATAGCGGTGGCAGTCAGTCACGTGCTATAGAAAATGAAATCCATCAGTGCATCACCGACTTATTCCTATTGAGAAAAGAGGTACTAAAACTAGCAGGTGGTATGAATGGCAATCGTAAAACACATTAAAAGCAGAAATGCAAATTACTCGGCGGCTATCAATTATCTTCTGTTTGAACATGATGAAAAAACCGGAAAAAAGATTGTAGATGAATCCGGGCGAGGCATCCTGCGAAAAGAGTTTTACATGGATGGACTGAACTGTGATCCGATGTCTTTTGACAAGGAATGTGAACTGACAAATACTCATTTTCACAAAAATAAGAAACGTGAAGATATCAAAAGTCACCACTACATTATCAGCTACGATCCAGCCGATGTTACAGAAAATGGACTTACCGGCGAGAGAGCACAAGCAATCAGTTTGGAACTTGCAAAGCAGATGTTTCCTGGATATCAGGCACTGGTGGTTACTCATACCGATGGTCACAATGAATCCGGAAATATCCATACCCATATCGTAATAAACAGTGTGAGAAAATCTGCAGTGGAAAGGCAGCCTTATATGGATAAACCACATGAAGAAGCCGCCGGATACAAGCATCGTTCCACAGATAAATTCATGAACACTTTTAAGAAAACTGTCATGGATCGGTGCCAACAGGAAGGACTTCACCAGATAGATCTTCTTGCTCCGGCTGAAAGAAAAATCACTCAGAAAGAGTATACGGCACAAAAACATGGTCAGCAAAAATTAGATGAGATCAATCAGAAAATCATCGAAGATGGTCTCAAACCAACATCCACCGTGTTCCTTACACAGAAGGAATATTTGCGAAATGCTATTGATGAATGTGCTGCCACATCCAATAGTTTTGATGAATTCCAATCCAAACTTCTGGAACTATTTCAGGTCTCTGTGATTGAGCATCGTGGCAGATACAGCTATCTTCATCCTGATCGACAGAAGCGGATTACTGAACGTGCACTTGGAACACGATATGGAAAAGAACACCTAGAACAAACCTTCTTACGCAAGGATCCATTGGCCATTCTCTACGTCAGATCTCACCTGCGCCTGGTCGTAAATCTCCAGACAAATGTGAAAGCAATGCAGAGCCCGGCTTATGCTCATCGGATAAAACTTTCTAACCTGCAGCAAATGGCAAATACCATTATCTATGTACAGGAACATGGATTTGATACGCAATCAGATTTGAAAAACACACTGCTTGCATCAAAGCAGGAACTAAAAGAAATGCAGACACAGGTTGCTCAGCATCGGTCCAATCTAAGGATCCTCAATGATCAGATCCGCTATACCGGTCAGTACTACGCAAATAAGAAAGTTTATTCCCAATTTTCAAATGCAAAGTACAAAGGGAAGTACCGAAAAGAACATGCGAAGGAAATTCAGAAATATGAAGAAGCCAGAGATTGGCTGAGATCCTTTTATCAGGATGGAAAGATGACAAGCCTAAAAACTCTGACTTTACAAAAAGAAAAACTGCAACAGCAGATAGCTTCCGAAGAAGAAGCAATAAGCAGCTTGAAAGAAAAATTAAAAGATCTGGATACTGCCGATCAGAATGTTGATGCCATTCTTCAGATGCAGATTCCGGAACCAGCGAGATCAAAAATCAAAGATCTCGAACGATAACTATCACAAAACAAAGGAGGAACTATCACATGACACAAGAAGAATTTAATGTTGTATTTGAACTTCAGATGAGAAAGTGTGCCGATATTCTGGCACATAAAAAGAAAGAATATACCGGTGACAATATTGACCGTCTCAGTGCATTCAAGATTGCTGCCGCTTTACAGAACTGCGATCCAAAAGCAGCACTGGCCGGTATGATGTCGAAACATGTCGTATCCCTTTACGATATGTGTTATTCCACTCTGTTACATTTTGACATGGAACAGTGGGATGAAAAAATCACAGACTGCATCAATTATCTAATCCTTTTAAAAGCTCTGGTAAAGGAGGAACAGGCCTATGGATCACATTGAAACAGCTATCTTAAACTGCTATGGAATCCGGGAAGCAGAACAAAATATGGTCTTTGCTGCTAGGCTCACACAACACGGTCATACAATCCAGAGCATGGCAGATCTGATGGACCTTTACCATCAATCCTACAGTCAGAAGACCGTAGAAAACATTGCGGGGCTTCCACATCCAACCGTACAGAAATTCATGGTCATTACCGTGGCTGTTGTTGGTGCAAGCAGACGCTTCCTGGCACAGATCACAAGGCATCAGAACGAAGTAAAGTACATGAGTGCATCTCTGCAGTACAGCAATTATTCCAGTCATGCTGCATTTGCTATACCATATGGAATTATGAGAGCAGATAAAGAAATCCAAGATATTTACAAGAAAAGCTGTCAGTCAGATCTGGACCACTATACAGAACTCTGTGCCTTAGGCATTGATCATGATTCAGCCGGATATGCCACACCTCAGGGACTTCGAAACGTACTGATCATCAGTGCAACGCCTTACCAGTGGAAGCATATGATCGGTCAGAGAACCTGCAGAAGAAATACGGATGAAACAAGGATTGTGATGCTACAGATCTGGCAGAGATTGTACAAATTAAGCCCGATTCTTTTTGCACCGGATCTGACCGGTCCATTCTGTCAGAGAGGAAGCTGTATGGAAAAACAGATGTCCTGCCAAAACCCTATTTCAAAACTTTGGATGCCGTCTGATATCTTAAAAACAGATTATCCATTGCTGATTCGGAAGGAGGTGCGTAGCCATGAAGATTAAACTGATTGACTTTGGTCTGAAAGCAGATCATCATCCCTTCCGGCCACATGAAAATGATGCCGGTGCGGATGTGTTCATGCCTTATGATTGCATATTAAAACCAGGCGAGATTGCAAGAATTCCGCTTGGATTCGGTCTCATCATCCCAGATGGATTTGCCGGATATGTCTTTCCACGAAGCAGCATGGCTGCAAAAGGACTGGTATGTGAACTTCCACCAATCGACTCCGGTTACCGTGGAGAGATACATGCCATTATCAGCAACGTGAGCACATCTTCTCAGACCATTCATAAAGACACACGCGTCGGTCAGCTGGTGATCACACCAGTCGTGATCGCAGACTTTGTTCTGGATCTCGGTGAAAAACGAGGAACCGGGGCTTTCGGAAGTACAGGAGAATAATACTATGATTACATTTGGAAGAAAATTAAAACATTTAAGACAGAAAAATCATCTCACCCAGAAAGAACTTGGCATGGCTGTTGGATTTCCCGACAGCTGTGCTGATGTCCGGATTGCTCAGTATGAGAGTGATGTCCGAACACCGAAAGAGGATCTTATGAAGCTCTTCGCATCAACACTCGGTGTTCCGGTTGAACTCTTTACCGTACCGGTACTCTCAGAACCCAGAGAGTATGAGGCGGCGGAGTATTGGAGGTATGAGTTAGGGGCGGAACTAGATTAAGTGTCGTATACTGTAATGAGGCAACGGATTATCCGCTGCCTCTCTTTTATCATTTTAGGGGTAATAATTGAAAATAACCTGTGTTGAGCAATCCTCTTTTTCTGCGCTTTATCTGCATATCTATATATTTCATTTTATTTCTGTTCCATCGATAAAAAGCACATATTTATCCGGATTATGAACAATATCATAATCTTTTCCATATTCAATCGGCCTAAGTTCTATCTGCATAATGGATTCGCCATTTTCGATATCTTCTTTCCAAGAATATACGGTCATATCAAGACTGGTTGCATATCCATGATCTGTAGAAAATTTTATTGAATGAAATGAATTCTCTTTATACATTTTTAAAAGCAGTCTTGAAAATGCTTTTTTATCAGAAATATTTTTTTTGTTAGCAACTACTGTAAGATTCTCATCTCTATTCATAGAAAAACTGCCAACTACATCTGGCTCACCTTCTTTATACTTTAATAAGCTTTTTCCAATTATCATTCCAACAATAATCGAAAAAACGATAGCAACAAATACAAGTGTTATATTTTTTTTCTTCATTTTATTAAGTTCCTTAGAGTTATATATAAGTCTTTAGAACTACTATATCATATTTTCACGTTAAACCAAATAAAAAAAGAAGAGCAATAAGCCCTTCCATCTTCTTATTCACGTATTTATTCCACCAATGCTCTCACTGCATTGATAATTCTCTGTTGCTTTTCTTTCGGTAGTTTCTCTATCATTTCAGATAATTCATTCGTAACACCAGTAACCGAATGTGTCACAACATCAATTAATAGTGTATCTGCCGAAACATCTAATGCATTTGCAATCGCAATAAAGGTATCAAGTTTTGCTACTTTCAGTCCTCTCTCTATAACACTTACATGAGTTGGACTCAAGTTTACCAGTGCTGCCAATTCTTCTTGTGTAAGATTCTTAGCTTCCCTTGCAGCTTTTATTCTCTGACCAACCGCCTTTAAATCCATTGTGACACCTCCTTTAGAACGATAATTCGGTCTAAAATTAGTATAACGATTGATCTTTAAAACATACAGAATCTACAGATTGTTAACTTGTTCTTTGGAACTATTTCAAATTAAAAAGACCCAAAAGAGCACTTTCTCTTTTGAGCTTATACACTTTATCAGCTAACGTATTTCACTTTCATTTTTCCTCATGGTCATGAGACTTTTTTCTCTTAAATCGCATTCTATGAATCCTTCAATTGTTCTTTCTGTTCTTCAATAATTCTTTCATTTAAGGCAGAAAAATCATCTCACCCAGAAAGAACTCGGCATAGCTGTTGGATTCCAGGAAAACTGTGCTGATGTCCGAATTGCTCAGTATGAAATCGATAGCCGAAGGCCGAAAGAGGATCTTATGAAACTCTTCGCATCAACACTTGGTGTTCCGGTTGAACTCTTTACCATACCGGTACTCTCCGAACCTAGGGAGTATGAGGCAGCGGAGTATTGGAGATATGAGTTCGGGGCAGAACTAGATTAAGTGTCATAATACCGAAATAAGGCAACGGATATACCGCTGCCTCGCTTTTGTCATTTTATGGTGATTAAAAATATCCTGTGTATCAGCAATCCTCTTATCATGTTACTTATATTAGCTTTCAGCTTCAAATTAAAGAGGCTTTCGTGAATGATTCAGGCTCAACATATACCCCGCCACCTAGATATCTCTCAATTCACTGAAAAATCCGATACTATTATCTGCCAAGGTTCCTACAACCACACCTCTATCCAACAGCCTATTTCCATGTTCACAACACGTTTCTGGTAACAGTGCACAGTTATGACATGCTGCAAGATTTAATGATTCTGGTCCCTGTCCAGCTGATTGAATGCATATCGGATCCGATGTACACCAAAGTGCATTTTTAATAGCGTTAACGATAGTGTCCTCAACTCTTCCATGTTCTCCTTGGCGTACCAGCCCCCCTAACGATCCTTCTGAATCTCCCGATGCTGTATATATCAGTAATCCGTGCATATTAAAGTTATTTCCGGTTTTTTCACAGTAAATTCTTTCACGTATAGAAGAACTACCATAGCCACAATCAAAACTCAACTGATTAATCAACAAATGGGCAAATGTATGAATCAAAACAAATTCAGGACGCAAGTCTCCTTCTACATTCTGTCCAAATTTTGCATTATGAAAAGCAGCATTCAGGCTACTAATCCGTTCTTTTACATTTATTTTCTGAGCCCAATCTTTTAAGACTTCTTCATTAAATTCAAAAAAGATTCCTTCACCATATACTTCAATCGCCGGAAGCCAGTCTTCTTCATCACTCAACCGCAAGTCCTTCTTGCGCTCGGAAATTGTTCTTTCATTAGGCTCTAATCTTGAAAAGCCAACAAATGCTCTGGTTTCCCTTAACTTAGGTACCAGCGAAATACTTTTAAAATATTTTCGTATCACTGGATTATAATTTTTAATAGAATAATTCACTGAATGAAAATCCTGTTTATCACTACCACTGTTTTTTATAAGTACTTTATATTCTTCCAAACGATAAGCATCTTCAGATATATCCTCAGTTACTTCCAATAACCCCTCAAGGTTGTTTGCTCGTTTAAGAATAGCTTGGTAAAGTGTCGCAAAGTCTACACCTTTAGAATTCGCTAAAAACTGAACGATGTCTTTGTTAAATTGCCCATTCACTCTAGACGCATTTAGTGCATCAAAATGCTCATCTAAGATAGCTATAATTTTTCTACTTGTTGCTTCGTCATCTGTCGGAATGTGAATAGAACTTCTTGTATCTGCAAACCAAACATTCGTTGCACCACGAAGAACAACTTTCACATCTTCAGGATCACAATTACAGTTTTCTCCTCCATAAATTCCAAGCCACGGTTTTGAAGACTTACATTGAAAACCAATTTTTTTCAACGCTCCTTTACGGGTGGCACCGGCCATACTCTTCTTTGCTCCACAAGTACACTGATAAAACACTCCTGTCAAATTGGCAGAAGCGCCTCCCGTACTTCTTCTGATTTTACAAGTATTAGGATCATATATATGCTGTCCATCACTATGTAACCATTTGGCTATTGGAAAATCAGAAATGTGTCCTTCTGGACATACCACAACAAAACGTTCCGGTATCATCTTTCTTTTAAATTTACCATTCGCAGAACACACTCGACCGTCTTTCCACGGATAGTTATCACATTCCGGTTGTGGCTCATAATAAGTAGTTTTCTTCATACTTCCGCAAAACGGGCAATAATACCATGTAGGAAAGCGAACTGCAGGAATCTTTAAATTACAGTTTTCTGAATCTGCATTTTTCTCTCGAAAATCCGGTGGCCAACGCAATTCACTTACTCCCAGACGTTTTGTTAATCGCTCATCTTTGATGACAAATGGTTGGGCATCATTGTATCTCCACATATCAAGACCTGCTATCATAAGAGATTCATCATTTGGGAAAGGTACTATTGCACCTACACCCCATGGTCCAATCAAAGCACTTCTCCTCATAGGTCTGTTAGAAAAAGCCATATTACTCTTCCCCCTTTGAAACATATTTTCTCGATAATACTTCTGCTTCACAGGATGCATCTACACTTCTCATAGATGTAGGTGTCTCAATACCTCTTGTACCCCAAGCTTCATTTCTATGACTGCCTGCCGAATACATTAGCGGTACGTCATTTGTGTATGAAAAATCTCTATTACGTTTAGGCTCCCAACAAGTAGGATTCCAAGCTTCCCAATTATCTAAAATATCCTGCCAACGATTCATTGTATCTTCCATTTCCTCCGGATCAATTTCCTGAATTCTTTTTTCTATAATCGCTTTTACATGAGCTAACATATTGTTTGATGGTATATGTGGAGAGGATTCATTATAAACATTATCACTTTCCAAACGAATCATACCAACCATAATAGCATGTAAAGCTCTTTCTCTTACCGGTGCTGAAAAAGGAGTAACACTTGTAGGTTCGACATTACAGTATAACCGCGAATGATATTCCTTAAAATGTTCATAATGAGATTTGTCTCTTGGGCGCCCCGGACGATAAAGGACAAATACAATTCCTGGAGCTGATCCTGCATCTCGCCCTACACGACTGGTTGCCTGTATATATTCAGAGGTTGTTTTCGGCTGTCCTGCCACAGTCATCAATCCAAGTCGTGGAACATCCAACCCGACTGAAATCATATTAGTAGCTAGACAAATATCTATCGGATACTCCTTTATCTTTCCTTCCTCATTAACCGCTGCAGGATAACGAATATTTAAGTTAGAAAGACTGGCTGTCACCTTATCTCCAGATATACGACTGGTTAATTCCTCATCTCTCCATATATATCTTCTACGTTTTCTATACTCTTCTTTTGAAAATGCTTTATCATACAACCTTCTCTTATAAATCACATCCAAATGCTGATCTATATCTGCACGAATCCAAGTTCTTGCCTGTCCAAGCTCTCGAATGCTATTAAAATACCCTACATTTGTCCAATATGGATCTCGTTTTGATTCGTCTTCTACATTAAGTTCCTTCGCTGCATATAGCAAAGATGCGTACAAACGAATTGCTGTAGTTGTATCAGATGAAGATCCCGTTGCAAGAATACCAACATATTTTCTTCCGTTGCGTTCCTTATCTTCACGTGCAAAAAAAGAATCTCCTGCCGATAACCCTGACGGTGGAAACTGAAACACTTTTTCTTTAGGACAACCATATAATGCATGACACTGCTCTTTAGCACGACTGATAGTTGCAGTAGAAGCAATAATTTTTGGATATATTTGCTTATCATGTACAGACAACGTACATAATTCATTAATCATAGTTTCATAATGGCCAACCATTGATCCTAATGGACCAGATATTAAATGAAGTTCATCCTGTATAATCAAATCAGGAGCAGTAATTTTGGTGCCATTTGAGTATCCAAATAACCCCTGTGCTTCTGGCCTAAATGGCAACATTGCAAACTTGTCTACCGTTCCAAGCAGAAGTGTGGGTTTTACATCATAAATTGATTCATCAATCACATAAAGTGGCAACACATAATCTTTTTTGGAAAATGCACAGTCATTGGCTATGTTTCTACATCTAAATACGATTTTCTTTTGACGTTTCGGGCCCATGATTTTTTCGTATCCCGGAACCTCTTTTGTACCCTTCTTGCGAGACACAACACCCATTTGTGCACCACACCAAGGACATTTCAAAATAACAAACGGATTTACATCTGATTTTCCTTGTTTTAAAGCATCATACTTTGCAATAGCATCCTTCATTTTGTTCGGTGTTGTTGAACTTCCCACCCACAAACCAATAGAAATACGTGCTTTACCGAAAAGTTCTTCGTGATTCTTTCGAATCAAATCACAAGCACAAATCATAGAAGACGCCCTCTCATACTGTTGAGCAGTTAATAGGCGCAGTGTATATCTCATCAAAATAGCTGTACCCGCATCGTCCTTATTCATCAATCGTCTAATAAAGATTGTATATGCAGATAATCCCAAGTATGCCTCTGTCTTACCACCACCTGTAGGAAACCATATTAAATCAACTATCTCTCTTTCAGGATTTTCCTTGTCTGCCATAGACTGTAAGTTCATCAAAACAAATGCTAGCTGAAATGGTCTCCATTTTCCATATACCTTATGTTCCTTATCGTACCAAGTCGAATCATTATACGGATCAGGCAGAATACTTAACGGATTTTCCAGTTTGATATCATTTGTAGCTTCATCATCTGTCCATTTTTGCAGAGGCAGATTATAGTGCAATTGTTGCATAAGCATAGCAAGATTCATGTATTGAAAAGCAATTCTTACATTTGCATTTGTTTCTAGTAATTGAATTCCATTTCTCATTCTCACCAGACATTCTGTACAATTTTCCATATGTCTGGCTGCCGTAGTTGTATAGTCCTTTCCCGGATATTTCTGTACAAATGTTTCAGCCTCTTTCTTTTTAGCATTTATCCATTCTTCATAAAGATCACACATAAGATGGAGTTCTTTTATATTCTCAGCAAAATTTTCTTTTGGTCCATATTTAAGCATTTCCAAGGTTACGCCTGGAATAGCTGCTGGGACAATGGGTTTTACTTCATATGAAGGAAATATTGCTGTTGAAACCCAATCAACCTTTTCATTATCAGACCAGTCAGTCGCACAACCGTGACCAATTGCATAATTACGCACATCTCTATAAAGTAGCTGATTGGACAAATAATCTTCATCCGCTACATTTATTCTCTGGCTATCTGGTAACGCGCAAAAACCTTTTTCCGAAATTAGTATAAACTTCGTCTGAAAATAGCAATCTTCATCATTAAATGAACCCTGTTTCATACAGGTATTCTCTAAAGTAAAAGTGTAGATAGAATAATCCTCTCTTTTGTAACGATAGGTAATATCCACTTGTAAATTTTCTTCATCAATCCGTATCTGTTTGATACCCTCTTCAACGGAAGGTAATTCTAATGGGTTGTTGTTATTATTCCATTCAATAGCAGTTCTTGGATAATGTGTTGACTGCTTTCCACTCTTAGAATCCGTAAAAGAAAGAGTTTTGTATTTTCCTGCTGAAACCTCAATTCTAATTTGATCTCCTGTATTAATTGCCACAGTCATGCTTATTGCAGACTGACGATAAGCATTCGATCGATTGATTAATTCTTCTGCATCTTCTAAGTATTCTGCTATATCTCCTGCTGATTGAGGTAAAACTTCACCGTCATCTTCCATTTCCAATAAATCAATGTCTTCCATTTCACCTTCTTTGATTTCAGCGGATTCATCTTCTTTCACTTCACGCGGAAACAAAATTCCTGCAATATATCGTGTCCGTGGTGGATCGCTTACAAGGATTTCTTCTCCATTTTCCTGTTTATATCCCTCAAAATCAATTGGATCCGGTCCTATAAATTCCTTTTCTACAAATTCAGCTAATTGATTTCTACGAAGATCCATCATATCACAATCTCCTTTTTATAAAAAGTTCAGCATATTCTTTATTGGCCGACTCGGTTTCGAGTACATATAGCCCCGTTCTTGCTCTGCTGAGTCCTACATACATTAGTTTCTTATCATGAAAATGTTCTATGTCCACGAGAATGACTACTTTATTTTCCAACCCCTTAAAGGCTTGGATTGTGCTAAATGTAAAATCTTCAATTTTAGGAATACTAAAATTCGGAACATTTATTTCCTGCAGCACATTAACAACTGATTTTTCCCTTCTTCTTGGTGATAATATGGTTATATCTCCCTTTTCCACCTGGTTTTCCGACAGTTTCATCAGTATCTTGACCAATTTATCCCGTTCATCATCAACTCCTGAATAAGTTATATATTGAACAGGAGGGCCATCAATTATTTTCTGATACTTGCTTTTTTCATAAATCCCAGTTATTGTTCTGACTTCTTCGCATATTTTTTTTGTATTCCGGCAATTGATACTTAACTTAAATCTCGCAAACGAAGTATACCTATCCAATATAGCAATAAATGTTTCTTCATCTCGTCCTTTTCCGTAAATTGCCTGCATCGAAAGATCACCAAACATCATCCATCTACCACGATCAATACCTCTTTTAATACACGAACCAAGGAAATTTAAATAAGATTCACTAATAATATCCTGTGCCTCATCAACTATAATGCGGTCAAATTTAGCTGTATCTGAATACAAACAATCTATTGCCATTTGTGGAAGTACTTCGCTATAATAGTGCTGTTTTTCATCTTCGTCCAAATCGTCTGAAACCGAAATATTCTTCCCATGAGCAACCAAAATATTTCTCATATATCCATGAAGTGTTCCAACATACACAGGTCTTAGATTTATCGGCTGCTGTACAAAATAATTCTGTAACCATTCTCCTAATAACCGGTTAAAACAGAACAGTGCAACCGTTTCCCCATTTGCCACAGCATTTTTTGTGGCTTCAATAGCCAACATTGTTTTTCCTGTTCCTGCTGCACCTCTAACCAAACATCTTGGATTATCTTCAATCTGATCAAGACATTTATATTGTTCCCTTGTCAGTGCACATAAGTCCTCGTCAACGTACGTCATCTTTGTTCCCAACAATGGAACCAAATCAAAATCACCTCTGAGCAGATCAGCTAAGTACTTGATGTCATCTACGTTTGGAATATTTCTTTTATCGATTTTTCCTCTGGTTCTTTTCCAAGTATTTTTAGCGCCCTCTGATATTCTGCTAATAAATGCAACTACATTTTCGCCATCACTGCTGTCGAAAATCTGCCAAGATTCTGCATCTACACCAATGGAGGAATATTCTACATCTGGAAACATAACACCTATGCCAAATATAATATCTTTTAATCCCCTATGTTCAGTATCAAGCATTTTTGAAATAGATTCTTTAAGACTATAAATACCTTCCCATGCTTGATCAAAAGGTCCTCTTTCTTTGGTATCCGTATGTCCATATTTGTCAGTAAATGACCATATGCCATTTTGTCTCCGAACACGACCGCCCTTTACTTCCAGTGCAAAAATCCCCATTTCTGGAATTAATGCAAAAAAATCGACTTCTCCATGAATAACTTTTTTGTGGTTGGAAACTCCCAATGAATGTAATATGATCCAGTCTTCCGTGCCCGGTGCCTTCTGAAACCACTTGAATATATGTTTTTCTGCATTACTTTTTACGTCAGGTGATATAACTGACGGGATCATTATTGCCATGGTACCCCTCCTACTCGTCAATCAGTCGGTTTGTATCCGCTACGTCTACCATCACAGCATTTCCAACATCTATAACCTTTAGTACCTTGATGGTCCCAATTCCTTCAATTTCCATTTCAATTGGTTCCCAGAAATTAAATGGATCTATTTTACCATAGTTTTTTAACTCCTCAGCAAGGTTTTTATGTAACTGTTGCGACAAAATGCGACCTGCTTTCATGTGTGCTCTTTTCACCTCTTGCGCTGCATTATAAATATCATCCATCATTTCCTTCAAAAGATCACTCTGTGTGACCTCTGCAATAAATTCGAGATCCTGCTTCTGCTGCGGTGCGATGATTTCATCATCCTCAATCCATCTTTTTACAGTGGCCAGTCCTTTGGTACATCCTGCATTAACTAATTTTTGATAAAACTCATTTATTGATGTGAAAAGCATTTCTATCTCAAGGACTTCTCTCCACTTTCCAGCTATAGACCGGAGATCAGACATTCCACTATTTTCCAAAATGATATCTGCCAATTCTCTGATAATATCCTTGTCAGCTTCCCTGACAACAATGAAATCCCCTGTTTTCAAATCTGTGGGCAAGATTGTTTTTATGTCCTTACCATCATTTACAATAATCGCTGTCGCTGATATCAACTTATGTCCTACTCTGTAAAATGCTACATACCCACCAACATAACTTATAGGAATAGCATTCACAGTTTCTGCCTTACTGTTTCCATTAATATATCTGCGGAAAGTATTTTCTCTCAACACAAGTTCGATATCTTCCTGTTCATCTTCAGCTGAACCAGCCCATTCAACAGGTACTTCAGGCAACTCCTTATATCTCGATGATGAAACATCAAAATCCTTTGCACTAAAGGATTTTTTCATAATCTCTTCGTTATCTGAAACTTTAAGTGCTTTTCCCCATCTTCCAACTGTATATCGTTGCCACTGATTTTCATAGTCATATAACAAAACAACATATGTTTGTGTGTTATAACTATAAATAAGTTTTCTCATAATTGCACGTTTTAACCATCCAACTACGATTGCAAAATCATACTGTAAATTAACAGCTGCATAATACTCTCCTGGAAACAGAACCGTAATATTAATGTACGAATAGGATTTCATTATCCACTGCTGCCAATAATTCAATGTTGCTTTTTTGTTTGTCCTCTCCGGAACAATAATACAAATTCTTGTATGTTTATGATTTTTAAAGAATTCTGTCAACGCAGGGACTTTAGAAAGATTAAACCTATTACTATAGACTTTATCCAAATCATCTACCGCCGCACAATAATCTTCATATAACTGTTCTTTTATAAAAGGTTTTTCTTCCTGCAAAAATCTCTTACATTCCTCTAGCGATTTTTTTGCTAAATTTATTTCTACATTCCCAAACGGAATGACAGACTGCAAAGCAGTAAAAGAAATATTATATAATCTGCTATATACCTTCATTATTTTGACAGATGCATCTTGGGTTTCTCTTCTATGTGCAGATATTTTCTGAATTGCAGAACTAATTTCTTGACCAGCAACTTTAATGTAATTAATTTTTTGTTGTGCACAAAATTTCACCTTCTGATCCATGGAAATAGCAGATGCATCATACAGTTGTTCTGTTATGCTAGCCGCATCCCAGCGCCATATATTAAATTCTCTCTGTTTCAATAAATCTAATTCAAAAGAATTCATAGTATCTGTCAGACAGATAATAGGTATATTTCGTCGAATCAAGTCATCTAATTCATCTAACTGTCCAGCAATATTGTTCATATTCGATACGTCAATTAAAACAGACTGTGGCAACGGATTATTTTCTAAAGCAGTATTAACAGTATACAAATCTGACGCATATACCATAGCCGGAATACCTGCTGCTTGACCTGCACCAAGACTTTGCATTTTCCCTTCATAATCTACGGTTGATAACATAAGTAACTGTGTAAGCTTTGTTCCACATAGATAACAATCTGCTATTTTCTCTTTTACTGGTGCTATCGGTGTCACACTATATACTGATGACATCATATGAGTTTTGTATTCTGTCAAGACTGCTAATGAGCTTCCCTCCTGTTCCATATGGCGGTTTTGTTCCCTAACCTTTTTAATTTCCTTTGCATATGTTTTATATGGGCTAAGTTTTCTACTTGTATCTGTCTTTTGTAATATTGGTGCTTTAATCAGAGCCATACTTACTGTACTATTATCACCAAGCTTAATTTTTATATATTCTTTTCCTTCATAAAATTCGAAACAAACAAATTCTACAACAGCGTTACCAATTTTCAATTTTTCACCCGGTACAAAACTATGTGGGTCATATTTTTGCTTAATTTTCCCGTCAATAATGTTGTGAATTAGATATACTATCGAAAAAATAAATGTTGATTGAGCTTTTTCAGGAAACACAATAACTTGATATTTTCCCTGATTTTCCAGCATTTTATCAAGCATAAAAATCGATGCTCTTATAATCGGCGGAACTTCAATAACATTTGCTCCTCCATCAAGAGACAAAGTTATCCCATCAAAGTTATTTTCATCTTCAATTAACTTTTTAAGATAGTCACTCCACTCCATATAAGAACTCCTATTCTGACTGTTCTTCTACTGAAAAACCTTTTTCAAATGCTTGTTTGTATATCTTTAAAGCTTGAACAGACTGTTTTATACTCGGTTTCTTTTCTCTTCCAACCAAAGTACCCACAGAAAATAACAAACTTCTCTGCCACGGCTGAAAATTATGTGTTTCCTTTGCCCATTTTGATAAAGCTAACCATATCTGAGCCGGAACAGCATAGGCTTCATCGATTATTGCCTGCTGATCTTCAGTCAACGATTCTATACTATCTACTGCTGTTTTCTGAACACTGTCCGTTGCAATCAGTTCCTGTTCTAATTTTTCAGAAATCTTGTACGGATATTCCTTAATATCTTTCCAGCATTTTTCTTTCTTACACCATTCACCTACGTTCGCTCCTCCCGGTGGATTCGTTATTTTTCGCTGAATAAATTTCGATATTTCAACAATTTCATTTTCAATTACAGGCGATAACCCCTGCTCTTTCCAGATTTTATCCAAATCAATTCTCTGAGCTGTTTTAAACGACAGAAATGCTAATGTATAAGTTACAATATTGGCCCTATATCCTCCATATTGCTGCTTTGAAACAAGTTTTTCAGTCTGTTTAAACAAAATCGCTTTTGATATTAAATGCTGATAATATGTTTCATCTGGAAGCTTTGCTTTTGCTTGGCTGAGACGTACGGTAAATCTTCGAAAGTTTTTCTGAGCGCCTTCACTTACATAAAACGGAAGCTGATCCCATGTATTCTCATATTTTGCAAGATCAGTTTTTGTAAATAATGGATGAGTTTCTTTGAACTTCTTTCTGCGTAAAGTAGTTGTCTCTCTTGCCAACATATCAGCATACTGTCCCCTAGCTCTCTCATAAAACCAGTTTTGTGGCAGCAATCCCCCTTGGGCCGGGGCCCACACAGTTCTAGATAGTTCTTCTATCCTTCTATGGTAAGGATCATTAGCTGAAAAATCAGCAATTTGTACCTTGTTCTGTGTATTTGCGAAAGCAGAAATTCTCGGAACAATTTCATCCATATTCTCTGGGGAAGAAATAACTGAGATTTTCATTTGTACAAATACCTTGCTCAAGTCTGCATCAATTTTCTTATCTCTTTTCGCATTAAAAATAGACGCTGTAGTCTGTCCACCATTGACTATCTGCATATCTCTTATTTTTTTAATTGACGGCTTTCCATTTTCATCACGAACAATTTCGACGCCTTCTGCCGTCACCGAAATTCCATTATTATAGGCAAGGAACATCTCCGGCTCATCGCGCAAAGTATCACGAATACCTTTATTAACAGCACCTTTAACTTGGAGAAACGATCTAACATTTTTTTCAAGAAGACGATCTCTATATTCATCATATAAAGCTGCTAACAATTCTCCACTAATAATAGCCAAATACACACTATATTTTTCACTTGCCGAATTTTCAATGCAAGGGACTGTCAGATTGTATTTTTCCTGAAAATCTATCTCTATTGTTTCTCTCATTTTTCCAGACATTACACATCTATATAACCTATCTATATCCCAGATTGAAAAAGAAACTTCCGCCCCACTAATTGTTATATTATTAAAATTTATCGGTTTTACTTTCCCATTGGTCAGAGCGCAGATTCGCACTGTTTTAATATCATTTTTATGGTCATGCAGAGTTATCGCAAACTCATATGTGTCATTATCTTTCTGAAACGATGTATATAAATCATTTATTGCTTTATGATAGAGCTGTATAGCTCTTTTGACTGCTACATCAACATCTGTCTGTGATACCGTCTTAGGTTTATCACTTTCCAAATAAATGCTCACAAAAATATCTAATGCAGAAAAATCTTCAGCAATAGAATATGCATTCAGCTGCAAGCCATATCCTCTAAACGGACACATAATAGAGTCATTTACTTCTCCAGCTTCTTCAAGATATTCAATCATTATAGACGTAAAGAAATCTTCCTTATTCCATCCACTGGAATCAGTTTCATAGGAAACTTGTATTTCTTCATTAAAATCTTCATAAAACTGATCTAAGGATTTGTTAGCCATTAGCCTCTTCCTCCATTAATTGTTCTTTTAACTTTTTTGCAATTGCTGATGCCATCAATGGTGGAACCGCATTCCCAATTTGTAAAAACGATGCAGTTCTTCCGCCCTCAAAAAAGTAATTATCCGGAAACGATTGTATTCTGGCTGCCTCTCGTACTGAAATAGATCTAGCCTGTTTAATGTCTGGATGAATAAAATAATGTCCATCCTTTGAAATATGTGCAACCATGGTTTGTGCATAAGGCATATCTTTTGCCACTACTTTAAAACGATCCAGAAAAGCTGTACGGTTGTTATGGGTGCATAACTCTTCTGGCAACTCAGTGTACTTTAATCGCTTTTGTCCATTGTTCCATGCTTCTATTACCTGCCTATATATTTTCCGATCACGTTCCAGATTAGGTCTCGCCTGATGAAGGGTCAATATATCATCTTCTGTTCTTATTCCAGATTCTCTCAGATATTCTGTACTTTTACATTTATATATATTTCTAGATTCTCCAGGTTCAATGTATGGAAGATCTGAAAAGAGATCATCTACCAAATACTTTTGCTCTTTTTTATCCAATTCTGGATAGGTAAAGTCAGTACCTTCACGCCAACCGATTACTATAACTCTTCTCCTATTTTGCAACACGCCATATTCTTTTGAATTAAGAATACGATGTTCCAAAAAATATCCTGCTTTTCTAAACCGTTCTCTCATATCATCAAAATAAGAGCCCCCATTAGCGGTCAACAATCCAGGAACATTTTCAAACACAAATATTTTTGGACGATATTTTTCCAACACCTCGCAGTAAAGCATATAAAGATAATTTCGAGGATCTCCAACCATATTCGTTTTACTTCTTGCACGACCCACGAGAGAATATGCCTGACACGGAGGACCACCTACCAACACATCGATATTTTCAATGCCTTGCATCTCCATTAATTGATCAATCCGATCAAACAATGCGGGCATTCCTTCTTCACTCATAGTTTCATTAATTACAGAATTTAGCACCGTTTCCGGAACCATCGCATACAGCTCATCTCTTGTAATTTCTCTCCTGAGATAATTTTTATAATCTTCTATACGCCCATGTTTTTTTAGATAATAAAAGCATTCTCTTGTTTTCAATGTCAAACATGCTTCTTTTTTCATTTCAACATGTGCTACTGGTATATATCCATTTCTTTGAAAGCCCTCTGAAAGGCCACCTGCACCAGCAAATATATCAATATATGAAAATGCCATTGTAATGGCCCTCCTTCAATAAAACAATTATGCCAAGTTCAATTTATTCATTTTTCTTGATATCTATCATTTCACAAACATACGTATACTTTGGCTTCGAAGCATTCTCCGGAATCAAATAATTTGTTCCAACCCTTTGCAAACCCGGTATTCTTCCATTTCGACAGTGATTTTGTACTTGTCGAATAGATATTTTCCACTTTTCTGCAGCTTCTTTTGTCGTCATATATCCGTTCATGTAATACTCTCCTTCATGAATATAAACAATGCACCATTTTATTTTATTGTACCATCGTTTCTACGTAGTGACAATGCGTTTGAACGAAATTTTTGCATGTATATTTAAAAGATGAGTATATCTAAAAGTAAAGCTTCAACAATTCAAAGTATGAATATAATACTTTTGATCTTCAGATACCGCTTTGAGTACAATATTATCATTTTCAGCTAATATTGCTCCATCTTTAGGAAGTCTCATTCTGTTGCTATATTTTTCTTCTTTATCCATTTTCTCACCCACCATCAATCATTTTTATATGCAACCTTGATGATTATAGTGTAGAACAATAGGGGGAATATAAAAACCCCTGCATATATTGTGGTATTACTTATAGCAAAGCACAAAATAAGGCCCAAAAGGGCACTTTCCCTTTTGAGCCTATACACTTTATCAGCTAACGTATTTCACTTTCATTTTTCGTCATGGTCATGAGGCTTTTTTCTCTTAAATCGCATTCTATGAATCCTTTGATTGTTCTTTCTGTTCTTCAATAATTCGCTCTGTTGCTTTATGAATTCTATCCTTGGAATAGGGTGGTCTTAAATTCAATGATAACCGTCCTTTTCTGATCATATACGTTTCGCTGCCATCCTCAGAATCCCCTTTCAACCAGCAATCCTTCGGATACTTCTCAGCAAAGGACCGTAACCGTTTCTGCAAGCTTTGATTGAAGGTATATACATCATAGAATCCGTCATCTTCATTGGTCAGAATAATCGTTTCTTTTTCACACTTTAACCTTCGCATATTCTACCCTCGCTTTCTTTCCATTTCCTGATCCAGGTACTTTGGTATCGGCTTTCCGGACCGGCGAGCAATGGCAATCTGTTTCTGATGCAGTCGTTTGATTACGGATCTTCGTTTCTTAGGTTTTCCATCCTGTTGATTTCGGGAGGTCTGATTGTTTCTGCTAGCATCAGAGGTCTTTTCCTGATTCTTCTTCTGATTATTCACCAGACCGTCCACCATATCATAATTGGCTTCGGTACCAGATTCTCTGCTTCGTTCATAAGTGCCGTTCTGGTAGAATTTCTGGTAATGTTCCAGACGAATTTTACCATCTTGTTTTAGCTGTTCGACCGGACTTAGCGGTACCTGCTGTTGGATGTAATCATGAATCTTTTGTTTTGTCTTTTCATCGAATTTCTTACATTCTTCGACAACCATTTTTCCATAGGCATCCAGGATAACACCCTGGGCCTGATCTCGGTATACCTGATGTTCCATCAAATAAAACTGTTTTCCATCAATAATGATGGTGTCTGTTGCAATCCAGTTCCCCTTTTTCCCATCAATCTGATAATTCTCAGTTTCCATAGTGATCAGTGTACCGGATGTGTTGATACGAATAAATCCGGCCAGATACTGTGGATAGTTCTCATCTACATAGTAGCAGCTGATTTCTCCATTCTTGTTCAATACGAGCACGTCACTGACTTCGCATTGATTTTTCGTCCGTTTCCAGATGTCAGCGACTTTTTCATTTTCCTGCATTTCATGAATCGAGATTAATCGGTAATTTTCGACAGTAATCGACACATTCTGCTGTCTTGCCTCTTGATATGGCAGATGCCACAGTGCTTTTCCTGCTGTCTGCTGATCTACTCGGTAGACTGCAAATTGATTAAGCTTCATAGGCATCGTCCTCCAAGTTATTCAGATAATAATTCAGATCCAGAGAATAGTAGTATTTGTCTTCGATCTGCTGTAATTTTCCAACTGTAGAATTGATGATTTCAATCATTTCATCATTCTCAGGATCACTTTCTTCCTGTTCCAAAACTTCCAAAGCTTCTTTCAGTGTTTGGATTGTTTCTTCCTTTGTGTGCTGCTGGAAGATAGCAGTAATAGTCAGTTCGTTTTCTTCCAGGTTTACATTTCTCATAGGCTCATTTCCCCCCTTTTCTTTTTCGGTATTGGTTTCATCTGTATATTCAGCTCCTTCTCGTTTTTTTCTTCGCTTATATTTTTTGCGTTATCCACTTTCTTATTGGATTTCAGAGGATTTTCCACATTTGGATGTCTTTCTTCCAAGTACTTTTCCACACGACTGATTGCATTTTGCACATAAGAATTTTCTCTAAATCCAGGAATCGAATTCAAAAATTCTTTCTGTATTTTTCCTTCGATCATCAGACTCTGCATTCCTTCATAATCACTTCCGTCTTTCAGATCAAAACCAACACATTTCAGTCCATGCATACGTTCTGATGGGATTTTCTCATAAGCTTCCAAGGCTTCTGGTAATGTCAGGTCATAATGTACTTCACCCATTACAGGAAATTCAGCACATTCAGCCGCATAAAAGCTGATACATGTAAGATCATTTTCATAATCCACATTTTCTATTTCCGGGACAATATCGAGTATTTTTTCTCTTTGTGCTGCAAAGTCTGGAAGTTCTGCAAATCCAAATCGATCCACGTAATATGCCTGCATATCCCCACCACGGTTTGTAATGATAACATCACTGATCGACATAGAATGTGCTTTATAATCTGCCGGTGGATTATCGTTGAATACGGCATACAAATCATCCAGCTTTTCATTTTCATGTAATCTGCCAGAATAGACACATTTATAATTTGCTGCATCGATTGTAATGCCATCTTCTTTGACCATTGCCATATTCATAAATAAATGTTGTTTTCCCGGTGTGCCTTCATCCACATGGTAAATCGCATAGCGGTCACCATTACCTCTGAACATTTCTTCCTCTAGGGTATAATCAAACTTAAATGGATACAAAGCCCGATCAACTCTTTCCGAAATATCCGTTCCTTCTGCAATCGTATCTTCCAGCCAATCTTTGATATCTCCCCATGATTCAAACTGCAAATACCCAGCAATTTCATGTGTCCCATCCGGTGCCAGTACAATATGTCCCGGTTCGCTTTCCCGATAATCATAGCGGTATCCGGCTGCTTCCAGCGCATCTACCAGAATGCCGTATTTTTCATGTAATTCTGTTTTTTGTTTTTCTTCAAGAATGATTTCCAGTTCTTCTGTAAGCTGATCGATCATTTCACCGGCTGTCTTGCGGATCACATCCATAGATGCTTTCATTTCCTTCATTTCCCGGCTGCTGCTCCAACCTGCAATATAAGGAAAACTGTAATCCGATGTATCCAAACCAAAGGAAGAACACACACAGTAAGCAACGGATTCTGCTTCAACCTCTTTTGTCAGACGGTCTTTTTCTACACCCAGGCTTTCCATGATTTCCTTGTCATGCAGTTTAGCATGGGCGGTTTCATGAATAGCAGTCTTTAAGGTCTGGCTTTCACTAAGTCCTTTTTTGATCACAATCTCCTTATCTGCATTGTGATAATATCCATTGGCATTTCCATCAATCTCATCGAATCGTATCGGCACTGGGGATATTTTCTGAATTGCCTGCATGAAAGAATCAAAGTCCTGCACAGCTGCAGTCAGTAATTCCGGTGCCAGTGTCTGGATCGGTTCCCCGGATGTCTGAGCAATATCAAAGACGGTAACTGCTTTAAAATGCGGAACTGTAACTTCCACCTGTTCAGTCTTAGGTTTTCCATCGGTTCCCATGATCGGTCGCTGATTTTCATCCAGAACCTCTTTTTCCTTCATTTTCTTATATGGTGCCGGTGCAATGATTGTAATTCCTTTTTCCCCTTTCATGACCTGTCTACCCATGGACTGCCAGTTTTTGTAGCTGGTAACAAGTGTGGCATCCGGTCGCTGCATGGCAATCAGCATTGTATTATTAAAGGAATAATTGTGAAACTTTGCCATGGTTTTAAGAAATTCCTGATAGCGGTTACTTGTAAAAAGTTCTTCCACACCGGATTCCAGTGACTGCATAATGCTGTCCATATCTTTTCCTTGGACCGGCAGTGGAATAGTAGTAGTTTTATTTTGTTCTGTCATAATACTCCTTTCCAAAAACGCCCCACGACATTGTGCTTATGCCGCAGGGCTTTTTATTAGTTGATGAGATGATTATTTTTTATTAGAGTTCCATATCGTGCTTCTTTGTTTTCGGTTTCTGATCTGGCTGTTCTTTTCCTGTTTTCTCTGTTTTTGCAGCCTGTGCTCCTTTTTCTTTCTGACGTTCCGTAAATCTGTCAGCTTTTTCAAAGACGTGATCCTTTGTGTCAAAGTGATATACATCATTGGTAAGGCGTTCTGCTGGTGCTACCTGAGTCGCATTGACTTCTGTGACCATCATCCTTAATTCATCTGCACTGACTTCTCCATTGTCAGGAAGAACCAGCATTTGATGGATTGATGAAGGGAGAATAAAGTAGTCCTGTCCAAGGAGTTCACCCAGATTGTCCATTACTTCCGGATAGAAGAGAGCACCGGCACCATCGATTCTCTGCTGATTTGTCACTACAAAAAAGGTTGGCATCTGAGCGGATTCTCTAATAGATTCCTGTAGCATTTCTCTTTCTTCCGGTGACATCATGAACAGATCCTTCTCAACCAATTCCTCCATAATCGCGCCCATGGAAGATACTTCGGGTGCCATAATACGTGGAGAACTTTTCATAGCATCTTCATGAAGCTGTTCTGCTGTAATGCCGTACTGTTTAAGTAAGTCATTTTTGATGAGCATAGAACTCAATCCTTCCTCATCCATGCTGACGGCTACGTGATAGGTAATCGCAAGATCTTCCTTTAACTGATGCGGAACATTCGCAAGCATATCTTTATTTGTTTCTGCCGATGATACACGAATAAACAGATTGTCCTTTGCAATGTCATAATCCATGATGGATTTGAGATTCACCTGGATTGGTGCTTCCATAACCACATCTGCAATTCTTCTGCATACGCTTTCCATCGTTACGCCAGGCTGATTCTGATAGGCTTTATAGAGCTGATCCATGTTGATGGTCGGTGTGATCGTTTCGTCTTCCTTTTTCACCATCAGGCCCTTGTAAGTAGTATTTAATTTCTGGTAATCCATAACGGATACCTCAGCATTCTCATAAGCCTCTGGTAAAAAGCGTTTGATATTGTCCTTTACTTCATTTACAAATTCATTAAAATTCATTCTTCGTTTCCTCCTCTAATCTGTTTTCTTATTTCTTTTTGCTTTTGTTTTTTGGTTTCTTTTTGGGAAAGGATAAAGAAAAATTCACCTTTCCGGTTTCATCTGTATCCATATGGAGATCTGCCTCAAAGTACATATTTTTCTTTCTGGAATACAGGTCTTTCACATGCACACTTCCGTTTTTCAGAAGTTCTGCAGCCATCTTTTTATCCATGGTTTTTTCCATGCTCTGCAGATAGCGGTTGTCTTTCCAGAGAGCAAAGTGACAATCATGGTTGCTGCAATAGAAGTTGGTTTTACTTTCATATACCAGGCTTCCACATACCGGACAGGTTCCAATGCTTTCTCTGGTCTGAAATCTTCTTGTTTCTTCTTCGGAAATCGCATCGCATCCATTCAGCATCATGGTCAGCATGTTTTTGATCCCAGTCATAAACTGTTCCGGTGCAATCTCTCCATGCTCCATCAAAAGCAACTGGTTTTCCCATTCTGCAGTCATACTTGCAGATTTCAGGAAGTCTGGCAGGATCTCAACAAGGACTTTTCCATCATCTGTTGGAAGGATCTGTTTTCCTTTTCGGGTGGCATATTGGGAATAGATCAGTTTCTCGATGATACCGGCTCTTGTTGCCGGAGTTCCTAATCCTTTCTTTTCCGTATCTTCATCGAATTCCTTATTTCCAGCTGTTTCCATTGCCGCAAGGAGAGTATCTTCGCTGTATGGTTTTGGTGGCGATGTAAAATGTTCTGTCTTTTCTGCAGCTACAGCATAGAAAGTCTGTCCCTGGGTTACTTTCGGCATCCTCTCTTTCATTTCCTGATCCGGATCTACGATTGCCATGCGGTCCTTATTCTTGAAGCAGTTTTCAAAAAGTTTCCATCCATCCTGCAGAACAATCTTTCCTTTTGCTTTGAAGATTTCTCCCTGGCATTCCACTTCAATCTCTGTTTCCTGGCAAATGTGATCCTTACTCATTGCCATGACCGTATGGACTGCGATCAGGAAGAGAATCTTTTCTTCCCAGGATTTCAGTTCATCCAGATGGCTGGATGCAAGCTCCATCGTTGGGATGATTGCATGGTGATCTGTCACTTTGCTGTTATTCATGACTTTCTTCACATCTGGCTGCTCCGGCTGATCAAACGGACCTGTCAGCTGATATTTCTCATAAATCTGACGGACCACATTTCTTGCGGTCTGCTCCATATCTTCGGTCAGATACTGGCTGTCCGTTCTTGGATAAGTGATCAGTTTCTTTTCATACAGGCTCTGAGCGGTATCCAGTGTCTGTTTGGCTGTCATTCCATAGATACGGTTTGCTTCTCTCTGCAACGTGGTCAGGTCATAAAGCTTTGGTGCTTTTACTTTCTTTTCTGTTTCTTTTACTGCAGTGACAATAGCTTCACCTCCCTGGCATCTGCTTCTTAACTGTTCTGCCTCATCCGGATCAAAGATTTTTGGCTTTACAGCCGGAATTCCATCACAATCGAGTTCCACATTGAAATACTTTTCTTTCTGGAAATTGCTGATCTGTCCGGCACGTTCCACCAACATGGCAAGTGTCGGTGTCTGAACCCTTCCAACGGTCAGCTTTTTGAAGTACTTTGTGGTGTAAGCTCTGGTTGCATTCATTCCTACCAGCCAGTCAGCCTGAGAACGGCATACAGCAGCTTCGGCCAGATGTCGGTATTCCTCTGCGGATCTCAGATGCTGCATTCCATCAAGGATTGCTGAATCTTCCAGCGAACTGATCCATAATCGTTTCACCGGCTTTTTACTTCCGGATAAGTCATAGACATGTTTGAAGATTAATTCTCCTTCACGTCCGGCATCACAGGCATTTACGACGTATTCAATTTCCGGACTGTTAAGCAGTCTTTTTAAGATATAGAACTGATCTTTCTTATCTTCTGAGACTGTAACTTTCCAGTCTTTCGGGATGATCGGGAGATCTTCATATCTCCACTGGCTAAATTTCTCATCGTAGACATCCGGTGAAACATATTCGACCAGATGTCCGAAGCACCAGCTGACCATACAGTCGGTTCCTCGTAAATATCCGTCTTCTCGTTCCTGTGCTCCAATCACTTCTGCGATTGCTCTTGATACACTTGGTTTTTCTGCAATTACTAAATACATGATGTATTACCTCCTTCATATAACGAAACGGAGAGAGCATGTTTTACAGCCCCCTCCGCTAAAAAAGTTTATTTATTTTTCATTTTCTTCAAAATCTTCGTCTTCAGACTCTTCCTCATCCGGAACTTCTTCCAGTCCACCTGTTTCCAAACCTTCCGGCTGATCATCCTCATCTTCCTCTTTTTTAGGTTTATAGATCTTGAAGTAGTAGTAAGCTGCCACACCGCCGAGAGCCAAAATCAGGATTGTTGCCATTGCACCCATATTGGTTTTTGCAGATGATGTTTTCTCAGGATCAACAGTAGCTTCCTTGTCTACATCCTCATTATTTGTTTCATCCAGCACTACCTTTGATGTATCTGGCTGTGGTGTTACGACAGTAGCAGTGCTGTCTTTATCCAGAAATTCGGACAGATCATTCTCATCAATCTGGGATAACATATAGACATTCTGTGATGTGGTACTACGGTCGATCACGATATAGAAAGTGTTGTTATTCTTCGTTGTAACCGTAAGAAATTCCTTTGTGGAATCATCGGTAATGTCATCCTTGACTTCACCATTGCCAGGTGTCGTAAATGCAGTTCCCTTGTCTGTTCCATCTTCCGGCAGCACCTCACTTGTACTTGCCGCCTCGTCCTTTTTGTCTTCTTTTTTCTCTTCTTTGTCTGTTGATTGATCTGTCTGAGTTGTCTCTACTTTGGATGCCTCTGCTGATTCATCTACATAGGCAAATGCTGTGGTTGATGCAGTAAAAAGCATCATGACTCCTAACAGCAGTCCTGCCATTTTCTTATTCATTTTCTTCCATTTCACCATTCTGATATTCCTCCTTATTTTCTTCTGTGAATACAAAGGAGCCTGAACCTTCTTCGTCAGACTCCCTGCTTACCTGAAATTTAACTGTTCCATTCTGGATACCATCCAAAAGATCATACAACTGACCATTCTCCATCTTCATACCACGGATGCACCTGATCATCTCATTGTCCTCTTCCTGCTTTAATGCAGCCTGGACACCCCTAAGATATTGCTGCAGATCCGCGATCTTTTTCTCTGTCTTGGCAATCTCATCCAGATATTTTTTAATCTTTTTATTCAAACTTTCACCTCCCTTCAATCACCCATTTATGGCAGTCTTCCAAAGCACATGAAGTGTTGCTGCCAGTAGGATGTGCTGATATTTGAGTAATGGATCGGATCCCCACAATGGATCATCATATTGTTACCGACATAGATACCCACATGACTTGCACCGGATGTGTTATACGTTCCCTGGAAGAAGATCAGATCTCCTGGTTTTGCTTCTTGCGGTGATACATAAGTACATACGCCTCTTAATCCATCTGCGGTCAATCGTCCATAGTTCCAGCCATTACCACAGTGGTTAATGACATAAGATACGAATCCTGAGCAGTCAAATCCGGACGGAGAGTAACCACCCCATACATAAGGTACTCCCAGATATTTTTCTGCTTCTCGGATCATCCGAGCAAATTCTTCATCCTGCAGTGCTTCTGGTGGAATCTCATAGCTCATTCCATTACCGCCTGATCCACTGGTCACATTGTTTACATCCCACAGATAATTTCTGTTTCCATAGGTCGTATTTAATGCATTGTAAATGATCAGCTGCTCGGCATTCAGATTGGCTCTTGCCACAGCATCAAAGCTTCCATTTGTCAATGTCACATATAGGATCTTCTTGGTGCTTGTACTGGTAACGGTTACTTCCTGACTGCCATTGTCATCTGCGATATAGGCTTCCCAGGTCTGATGTCCATGAGCAGAAGCGGCCGCGTGGTTATCATAGTAAACGTCAAACTGCACACCATATCGTGCAAAGGCTCCGGTATCCTCAACTGTGTATTCCACACCATTCATTACTACCTTAGTGCCAATCGGCACAAATGGATTGGAAGCATCTACAGCAATGGTATGGTTTGCAGTTGGATATGCACCACTGGCAGTTGGACCTCCGGACCATACACCACAGCAGATTCGACAGTTACAATATCCGCTGGTCACTACCTGTCCCAATGATTCTCCGACTCGAACATTTCTGGTTTCTGTCACCGTTTCTGTTCGACCTTCTGTATTCAGATGATATTGTGCTTCAAAAAGAGCTTGAAGTTCGTTTTCAACATCTGAGTACGTCCAGTCCCCATATTTTGCGGTAAGATACGAGATAAGATGGTATGGATTATGACCAATCTCTGCAATGTTGTACTGATACTCGTCATAATTTGGATGTCTTCGTTCCATCTCATTGATCTGCTGATTCAAGGCACTTTCCAAAGCAGCATATTGATTTTCAGCAGCATAGATATCCTCGTCTGAACTTGGATACGTTGTAATACCGATCACAGATCCAGCACCCTCGATAGAAGCACTGCAACTTCCCAGAGATACCGCTATGACAAGAAAAAGAAGCGCAAAAATACCGATGCCTGCGAACATGGCACGATTACGCTTTATGATCTCTTTCAAGGCAATCTTTGCTTTTACCGTCATGTTCTCGACACCGGCAATGGTTGTTGCTCCACCTAGACTGCCAGCGGATTTTCCGGCTCTGGCTGCCCGGTATGCATCCTTGTATCGTTTTTTCTGAAAGAAGCGGTTATAGAAATGTCTCTTTTGTTCGGCTTTCTTTACCGTTTCTGCATTCTTGACTCCTTCCATACTTTCTGCAGAACCAAATTTCAGTTTCTTTTCTACGGTAGCCTCACGATAACCTCTGCGATGGGTTTTCACGTCCGTTCGTTTGCTTCGGATCTGAGCATGACGCAGACCACGTAACGCAGCTTCTGTTTCACGCTCTGCAAGTCTGGCACTTTCCACACCTGCATTTTCATCTGCTTCTTCCTCTTCGGAAGATACTGCTTTCATACCAGATATAACAGCTTGTGTGGCAATGTATTTCCCGGCTGTCCCTCCCGGTTTCATGCCAGCACCTTTCACCATCTGATTTCCTTCATCATCAAAGGATAATCTTCCGGCTTTTGCCTGTTCTTTGGTCATCTGTTTTTGCAGCTGTTTCTTCCGAATGGATTTCTTTTGGCTGTTCAGAGTGTTATCATCATCCGGGATTTTTTCATGGCGATGCAGTTTCTTTCGATATCCGGATACTTTTTCTTCCGGTGTAACTTCAACTGTATTCTCAACAGCTTCCTGCCGGACAGAAGATTTCCGGATCTTTTCCATCTGCAGTCGTTTACCTTTTCCCGATTTTGAATCTTCATTCTCAGCCTTTTTCCGTTCCCGTTCAGGAACAAATTCTTCCTTATTTTCCGGTCGTCCTCGACTCCTGTGACTGATATCTTTTACACTACCATCACGAAGATTTTCTTCTGTTAGACCATCCCTGGTCATCTTTGCGACCTTTTTATCTTTGCCTTTAAATTCTTTTCCAGCTATAGGTCATCACCTCCTGGCACAACTTTTCTTTCTGTACTCATTCAGTTCCTGGCGTCCTATAATCGGGATACCGGGATAACCATCTGCCTGTGTCCTGATTGCTGGAGAGCTCGCCTGGATATGAAATACCCAGTTCAATTCACTCGGATCTCTCGGCCAGAAACCATTGATCAGCATAGCCTCCTTGAACTGATTGTTGTGCAGATGGATCTGGGTACGTTTATACAGAACTTCTTTCAGATCATCACTGGTAAGATGCGGATAGAATTTCTGTGCCGGATAAAAATTCCAGAATACCCAGTCAAGGATAATGTTCTGTGTTTCCAGCGGAAGTTCATACAGATGATGATCATCATTGACTGTATGAACACGGTATCCAGGCTGTACATTTTCCAGATTTTTCATCTGAATGTAAGGATTGTCCTGATTCCACTGCTTGATTCGGATCTTATCAATTTCCTTCATTTGCATCCCTCATTTCTTTATCTCGTTTCAATGTTTCCTCGGGCTTCGTGGTCATCAGACCATACAATTTCAATGTCTTATCAAACTTATCTTTAAATGGAATAATTGTCGTTCCATAGAAGAGAAGCCCTTCACCTTCCCCGGAATTTGTCACATAAGACAACTGATATGGGGAAATATTCAGCTGTTTTGCAAGGATCTGTCTGTCACCTGCAGCCTGGTTCAGCATCAGGATAAAATCACTGTTCTCAAAGATATTTTCAATTTCCCTGCTGGCAAGAAGATCTTTGATATTCTGTGTGATTCCAGTCGGTACGCCTCCCCATTTTCTGAATCTCTTCCAGATTTCTACGGAATAAGCTGCTGTCTGTTCTTCTTTGAGCAGAAGGTGGAATTCATCGATATAGTACCTGGTAGATTTGATGCCACGGTTGATTGTAACTCTGTTCCATACCTGATCCTGTACGATGAGCATTCCAATCTTTTTCAGCTGCTTTCCAAGTTCTTTGATATCAAAGCAGACAATACGGTTATTCAATTCCACATTGGTTCTATGGTTAAATACTTTCAGTGATCCATTTACATAGATTTCCAACGCTGTTGCAATTCTCTGGGCCTGCGGTTCTTTCTGCTTTCTAAGACAGTCATACAGGTCACCGAGAACCGGCATATTTTCCGGTTTTGGATCTGCAAAGTACTTCTGATACACCAGTGGAAGACAGCGATCGATCACTGATTTTTCCTCTGCTTCAATTCCATCCCTGCTTCCCATGATCAGCTCGCATAAAGACAGGACAAAATCGGATTTCACTCCAAGTGGATTGTCATCATCGGAATAATCCATATTGATATCCATCGGATTGATATAATCCTTACTGGTTGGTGAAATGTGTACGACCTGTCCGCCAAGTGCATGGACAAGTGGATAATACTCACCCTCCGGATCTCCGATGATAATGTCATCCTTCGTGACAAAGAAAGCGTTGGTGATTTCTCTTTTTGCAGCAAAGGATTTACCGGATCCAGGTGTACCAAGGATTAGTCCATTCGGGTTTTTCAGCTTTTTACGATCCACCATAATCATGTTGTTGCTGAGTGCATTTAATCCGTAATACAGGGATTCTCCTGCCATAAAAAGTTCCTGAGTGGTAAACGGTACGAAGATAGCAGTGCTGGTCGTGGTCAGTGCACGTTTGATGGGGATATGATTGACTCCCAGCGGAACACTGCTCATCAGTCCTTCTTCCTGCTGATAGTCCAGACGTTTCAGTACACAGTTGTATTTCTGTGCAATTCCGGCAGTCTGGAAGATGGCATTGTCCAGTGCCTGTTTGGTCTTTGCTGTATTTAAAAAGAGCGCTGTTACAAGGAACATACGCTCATTTCGTGACTGCAGGTCTTCTAACAGACGCTTAGCTTCTCCGCCATACGTGTTCAGATCCGATGGAATGATATCCATATCGTATCCGGCCCGGACTGCTTTTTTCTGTTCTTCGATTTTCATACGGTTGATATCCGTCACTTTGCTTTTTACCAGCTTGATTGCCTTCATCTGATCCACAGACTGGACATGCAGGTTGACGATCAGGTTCTTATCGATATCCAGAAATTCTGCCAGCATCTTATCCGTAAGCTCCGGTGCCAGGATCTGCAGATAAGAGACAGCCCCGATAGTATTTCCCATCTGGAACGTATTTCTGTCTCGGAATACAAAACTGGTCGGTGCCACATAATCCTTTGTATTGAGTCCTGTCCGGATCATGGAACCATAATCAAACTGGAAGTCTGTCATGATATCCGGATTGAAAGTCTCATACAGTATCTGCAGACGTTCCACGCCATTCAGCGGATATGCCGGAACTCCAAGGATCTTGAAGTTGTTCAGGATATCTGATTCAATACGTTCCAGCTTTGGCTTTGCTTCCCGGATATTATCCGCTTCGATGGAAAAGGTGATATATTTTGACTTCACCAGACCGTTGTTTCCTTTTGCCAGCTGCTGTTTCAACATCTTTGCGTATTCCATACGGACATCATCAAAAGCATCCTCCTGTGGTCGGATCCGGATGACCTGCTCAAACTCCTTCATGCTGCTCTTATGGTTGATAAAGCTCAGCTGAAAATGGATACTGGCATCAAAGTAATTGAGGAAATCGCACCAGTTTTCAAAGATTGCATTTTTGTCCTCGTTCTGAGCCAGCTGGTAGTTGATATCATAGAAGCGGATACACTTAGAATACGTTTTTCCCTGTACCCTGCAGATCCCATCTTTTCCCATTTCCTTATAAGCGATCGACTGCTGGACAGACAGTTTTTTCTGCCTGCGTTTTTCTTCCTGCTTTTCTTTTTTCTTTTTCTCTTTTCTTTCTACTTTTTTGTACCCGGTATCTGCGACAGTTTTCTTATTTTTCTTTTTTCGCAACCGTTTTTCCTCCTTTCGGTTTTCCTGTATCCGGAGACTGCTTGATCTGTTCCGGATCTGTTTCATAATAGTTTTCAGTTTCATATTTTCTGACGGGTGGACGAAGAAACTTCACCCGGATCATATGCATCAGAACATCTTCCAGATGCATCCCGTCTTTTTCGTACATGGCAAATAAAAATGCCGGTAACATCAAAAGCACCATGACTGTTGCTGCATTACTGTTTCCCATCACATTACGCAAGAGGAAATAGCTTGGAATTCCCATTGCAGCACCTATCCCGATACAGATCAACTGTCTTTTGGTCAGGTTAAATGCTACTTTATTCTTTACCTTCGTTAAATCTTTCGGTACGCTGACATATGCCATGATTTTCACTCCTTCCTGTAATTTAGTGCGCGTTAAATATCGACTTACTTAAGGATGCCGTCTTAAAGAGGCTATAGCATAAGATTACTGTGTAAGCCATAACGCCAAATAATGAAGAACTCAGATTATCTGAATACTGGATACCTGCAACAAGCACTGCATAGATTGCAACGCATACCATCATCAGAAATGCCTGGAAAGCCAGGGCAAAGAGTCCTCTGAAATAATTTGTGCCGATCTGTCCCCATTCTCTGTTGCTCATAGTTGCGAATGGAATCGGCGCAACTGAGGTATATAGGTAAATCTCTATCATACGTCCATACATGATCACTGTGATCAGTACAGACAAGATCTTCATACAGAAGCCGACGATAAGGGTTTCCAGCGCCAATACAACAAGTTCTCCGATTTCCATACTTTCCAGTGTTGTGGAAAGATCCGTCAATGCCGAAGAAATATCAATGGCGGTACTTCCTGTGATAACACCGGCCGCAGAATTAACTACGTGCTGACCCACATCGAATACCGCCATTGTGATCGTAAATGTGTTACTCACCAGATACACAGCGATCCACATTTTTACGAAGTACTTGAAAAACATCCAGGTATCAATATCATGCATGTTGTTACGCTCGGTCAGCATAGAAATCAATTCGTAACAGAGTACGAGTGTGATAATAATACCTGCGATCGGCATGATCACAGAATCCGATAGGTTCCGGATCATACTGAATATGCTGCCGTTCCACCCTTGCGGGGTCTGTCCAACCTGGGTGGCAATCTCACCGGTCTTTTGATTGACATCAGTAAACATCGTATCCAGGTTGGAAGTGATCATCCCGGTTAAGAGTTCCCTCATCCATTCCTCAATCGCATCAAAAATCTGACTGAACATGGATCTCTACTCCTTTCTCTTAACCAAATAATCCACTCAGAAGCGGGATTAGCTGTGTTCCGATCAGGATAACACCACCACCGCTCATCAGCTGCTTAATTCCCTGGGATTTTGCACCCGGGTTGTCGTTTCCATAACCTTCCATCAGGTTGATTACGCCCCAGACACCAAGACCGGCACCGATTGCAACGACCAGTGTCTGAAGGATATTGATTGCACTGCTAAAAAAAGCCATAATCATGTGTGAACAAACGCTTTTTCTTATGGTCTGTAAGCGTTTGGCTCTACTCCTTTCCCTTTTATTCAGACCTTTTTATATCCTTATCAGTAGTAGCAGGGTGCCCGAATTCTTTCTTTCATATCAGTCCTCACCTTCCTCAGCTTCAATCACTGATACGTCTTCTTGTGTTACAGTTACTTCATACATTTCAAATTCTGTATCTTCCGACATCACCAGTCGGTGTGCCAGATATTTTTCGACATCAAACGCATTATTCTTGTTGAAATCGGCAAGCTCTTTGTACCGTTTGTGCTTTGTGATGTCATATTTGTTGCTTAAAAACGGCCGGACTCCTCGAAGCTGTAAGATACATTTTTCTCCATCCATGACCGCCAGCTCATCTCTACTCATCAGTTCCTTTCCAGTCTTTTGATAGTTCAGCCCATAGGAGCGGTTGCTGCCTCTGGTGTCTGATGTATTGTAAAGATCTATGGTTTCCTTTCCCAGGGTTTCTGATATTTCTTTCAGTGTGGAACTTTCCTTTCCACCCAGGAAAAGAACGGTGTCACAGTTGCCAGTGATTGTCTCAGCCGCATCCTTATAGATGGTTTTCAGCTGAGATTGTGACTGCAGGATGATAGAAGCGGAGATTTCCCTGCTTCGGATCGTAGCAATCAACTTGTCGAATTTTGGAATCTGTCCGATATTGCTGAACTCATCAAGAAGCAGCCGTACATGGTAGGGAAGCCTGCCTCCATGCTCATCATCTGCTTTATCACAAAGCAGGTTAAAGAGCTGGGTGTACATGATCGCTACCACAAAGTTGAATGTGTCATCTGTATCACTAATGATGACAAACATGGCTGTTCTCTGATCGCCAATCATATCCAGTTCCATTTCGTCATAGGACATAACTTCTCTTAGCTCCTGAATATCAAATGGTGCAAGTCTGGCACCACAGGAAATTAAAATCGACTTCGCGGTTTTGCCGGCAGCAAGCTTGTACTTGCGATATTGCCTTACTGCAAAGTGTTCCGGATTTTCTGCTTCCAGTTCTTCAAACAATTCATCCACCGCATTTTTAAATTCTTCATCATCCTCCCTGGTCTCACTGGCATTGATAAATTCCAGCAAAGTAGAAAAGTTCTGTTCTTCCTCTGGTGCTTCATACCAGATGTATCCGATCAGTGCAGAATACAAAAGACGTTCGGCCTTCACCCAGAAATCTTCGGTTGATTTTTCGCCTTCACCTTTGGTATTTGCAATAATGGTATTGACCAGCTTTAAGATGTCTTTTTCACTCCGGATATAATGGAACGGATTGTAATGCATGGACTTTTTAAAGTTGATTGTATTTAATACCTTGATCCGGTATCCTCCATTTACCAGCATCTTCCCGCATTCAACGATGATCGTTCCCTTCGGATCAGTGACCACATAGGACACGTGATCCGTCATCTGCATAAGATTGGGTTTTACATAGAATCTTGTCTTTCCGGATCCGGAACCACCGATGACGATCACATTCTTATTTCTGGCATACTTTGGGGCTTTTGGCCGGCTGTTCATGGTCAGACGTTCCGTTTCTGTGAGGATGACATTGTTTTCAAAGACCGGATCCATAAAGGGTTCGATGTCTTTTCTGTTTCCCCATCTTGCAGATCCATACTCCACACCTTGTCGGAACTTCTTTGCATTTTTAGAACGATAGTAGACCACCAGTTTTAATGCACCTGCAACCAGAACACCTACTGTAAGATCCTGCAAAGCGATACTTGGCAGCCAGCTTAAAAATGCCAGTCGGAAATTGACTAACATCACGCCAAGTCTCTGGACCATGCTTTCTCCTAGGCAATGCCGGTACAGCCAGGATCCTTTATCTGCTACATAGAAGATAAAGAAATATGGGAGATTTAAGATCACCAGCCGTTTGACCTGGATCTTCTGTAATTTCTCCCGCATCATCGTTCCTGACCTCTGGATTTTTGTCTCTGCTTCACACGCTGGCGGTGCTTTGCTTTTCTTTCTACAGATTTCTGCAGTTTCTTTCTGACAGATGGTTTCTTCACCTGTTTCTTTTTCAGTTCTACTCCGGCATATTCCCGGAAAGCCGCTGTCATCACATCCACGTCTTTTGCCTTAAAGAAGACCAGATATTTCGGTGGATCAGCACCGACTTCTTTCTTTAGGCTGTAATCAATGCCGTATTTTCTTGCCACACGGTCAAAGGATTTGATATTTTCATCTGTGATCTTTAAGTTGGAAAGCTGTACTCCCTGTGCATTCAGCTGCTTGATGGTCTGCTTTCCATGTGGCTTTTTCTTTTCAATCTTTTTTCGGGCTTTTTCCCTTCCTTTCTCCTGAGCCCGTCCGGTCTTTTCTGCCATTTTCACCTGCGTTGCTTTCTGTTTCCTGCGGTTGTCCATTTCCAGGAACTTCCGAAGGGCTGCTTTTAGCACACTGGCAGTGATCTTGACTCCCTGGATGCTCAGGCTGATCACTTTCTGATTTACTTCTTCCTGCAATTACCCACGTCCTTTCTTTCCTTTCATCTCAGAATAAAGACGGGCAATACAATATCCGATGCATGGAACATGTTTTCCATACGGACAGCCACCACATGGTGTTGTTTTTACTGCTTTTTTCTTTTCCGGAAGCAGATAGTGGCACTGTTTCAAGCTACAGCCTTTCTTTTTGCCTCCCCACCAGTAACAGTACTTGCAGGACCATGGCTTTTCTTCGCTGTACTTTCTTCCCTCAATAGCTGCATTTGGTTCTATGATCAGATCTTTATTAGTCTTCATTCTGTTCTTCCTCTTTTCTCATGATTTCTGTCAGTTTTTTCTCTGCCTGACTTCCGGCAGCAATGAGACAATACAAAACTGTAAATATTGCCGCTGCTCCCAGAAGAGCAACAAAAATAATGATATTTCTCATGGTTTCTCCCATCTAAAAAAGCGTCCACAGATTCCTTTCGGTTTCCATGAACGCTCATTCTTATTTAATTAGTGTTTCTTTTTTCTCATAAATGCAAGGGCTCCTGTACCAGTCGCACCAATACCGAGAAGCATAAACCACAGCCACAGATTGGTGTTATCCCCAGTCTTTGGTGAATCACTGACAGGTTTTCCACCTTCCGGTGTCTTTTCTGCCGGTTTTTCCTCATCTACCATGGTTACATGCTGTACTTCACTAGTATCCTTTACTTCGAATCCCACATCTTTTGCAACCAGATAGCCATCCGGTGCTGTTTCTTCACGGAGAGTGTATTTTCCGATCGGAAGCATTTCGATGTAATGTGCTTTCTCTGTACTGGTCCAGCTTTCCACAACTTTTCCATCCTGATCAAGGATTGTGAGTTTCGCTCCCGGAAGTTCTTTTCCGGCGATATCCTGTTTGGAGATTTTCACCTTCGTTACATCATCCTTCATCTCAACTTTCTGCACATCGGCAGTATCTTTGATCGTGAACTTCACGCTTTCAGCTGTCACGTAACCATCAGCAGGTTTTGTTTCAACCAGTGTGTATTCTTTTCCGACAGTCAGCTCACGGATCACATGTGCTTCTTTACCGGAAGTCCATTCATCCACGATATTTCCATCAGCATCTACCACTTTCAGCTTACATCCTGGAAGTTCTTTTCCGGTTGTCAGACTGGATTTGGTAAATTCAACGACGGTTGGCTGATTATCAAAGGTAAAATCATAAGTGACTGTCGGCTGATCCTCACCTGCATACTCAAAGGTAAATTCCTTTACTTCATCGTTGGTTACGAATCCGTCCGGTGCATAGAGCTCTTTTACATAGTAAGTTGCTCCTATTGGAAGATCTGCAACAAATGTGCTCTTTCCTTCTTCATCCGTAGATTTCAGTTCAATGATCTCATCGGCTTCAATCAGGACTTTACCAGTTGTCTCAGACTTAATGTCTTCTTTGGCAAATAATCCAAAGATAGCACCTTCCAGTGTACGGTCAGAATCTTTTTCTTTCTTAAGTACACTGACTTCTACTCTCTGACGGTTGTTCTGCCAGTCTTTGTCATAGACTACAACCGGTGTATTCTGATCCACGTAAGTCAGATCTACATGACGGATCTCACCATCCAGTACATGGCCGTAAGCAGTTCCTGTTTCTTTCACATAGTATTTACCAAGTGGAAGATTTTCCAGTTTTGCAATACCGGTTTCATCTGTCTTGATCGTTGCAATCAGTTCATCCTTTTTATAGTAATCGTCACTGACGCCATCGGCAGCCTTAATGTCTTCCTCAGCATAGACTTCAAACGTAACATCTGTCAGTTTTCCGGTTACATAGTTGAAAATGTGTTCCACCACACCTTTGACCTTATCGGCCAGTGTAACAGAATCCAGAAATTCTCCCTTTTTGTTGATGATGAGTTCACCAACCGGTACCTCGTCCTTCATTTCCACTTTCTGAACCTCTCCGGTATCTTTGACTGTGAATGTCACATCATTGGCTACCAGATAACCATGCGGTGCAAACTCTTCATGTAGGGTATAAGTCTCACCCACTTTCAAATATTTGATCACATGCGGTGCATCTTTGGAAGATGTCCAGCTATCTACTACATTTCCATCTTTATCCGTTACTTTCAGATAAGCTCCATCCAGTTCTACACCGGTTGTTGCATCTGATTTTGTGATCTCAACAGTTGTCGGCTGGTTCTTCTTTACGGATTTTAATGTTACTGTCTGTACATCCTGCCCCTGATAAGAAGCATCAAATCTCAGTACTTCATCCGAAGATACGAATCCATCTGGTGCTTTCAGTTCTTTTACATAATAGCTTCCAAGTGGAAGATCCAGTGTACATGCTGCCTGACCTTTTTCATCAGAAGTCATTTCCTGTAAAAGAGTATCTGCTTTGACGATCACTTTTCCATCTTTCGTCTGAATGTCTTTTGCATTGTAAATACCGAACACTGCTCCGGCTACTGTATTGCCTGTCTCAGCATCCTGTTTTTCGACAGTAATCGACACTTTCTGTCGTTCATCTGTGACAGAGATTTCTTTCTCGATCACTGCAGTATCCTGATCCGCATAAGCAAATTCGACATTTTCCGGTACAGTATTTAACACATAAGTGTCCGGTGCATTCTTCTCTTTAACATAGTACCTGCCAAGTGGAAGATTCTTTACGGTTGCATAACCATCTGCATCCGTTGTGACGGTTGCTACCAGTGCATCCTTTGAAAAATACAGAGTTCTCTGTCCATCTGCATCTACCTGATGATCGGCAGTATAGATATCCTCTGCCGCATAGACTTCAAATTCAGCACCTGCAAGTCCAGCCATTTCATACTGGAAGTCCTTATCAAATCCCTTTAACACTTCACCCTGTTTATAGATCTTTAACTGACCTTTGACCGGGGCATTGGTATATTCCACATCAATGACTGCATCTCCTGTGACAGGATCGGTCAGATAAGCAGTATCTGTATCAACTGCAACTGTCACATAGTTTTTGGATATTGTGTACCCATCGGGTGCCGTCACTTCCTCAATCCTGTAGTTACCAGGTTTCAGATTCTTTGGCAGTACCAGGTATCCTTCCTCATTTGTGAAATAGGATTTGTGTACCGTTGGCTTCGGATAGGATGTTGTCTGTTCCACATATTTCTGATTATCCAGGTCGTATACCTTGAACTCAGTATTAGCCAGGAGTACAGATTTCTGTGTTTCTGCATCCTTTTTGATGATCTTTAATTTTGCTTTGAATTCTTTATCCAGCAGCACTCGCCATGTCTGCGGTGTATCCGGATAATTCTCTGTGATCTTCACTACAAAATCATCGACCGGTGCATAGTTGTGTTTGCTTGTGGTCTCTCTTACCACATAAGTTCCATATGGAAGCGGAATCGATCTTGCATATCCTTTTTCATCGGTAAACATTTCTGTCTGGCCATCTGCAGTCAGTACAACTGGTCTGGCTGAATCAAAATCATAACTTCCATCTGCTTTTACTTTCAGATCACTGACAAGCCATGCTGAAAAACCGACTCCCTTAAGTAGATCTGCATCTGTCTTTCCGTTGTTTGCGGCCTTGATGATCTGGAACGGCTGTTTGATGACAGTTTCTTTACATACAGAAGTTCTTTCTACTGTCGGAACAGTAGCACCTTCGTAAGTACAGTCCACATCATGCACTGTCGGATCCAGTACGTATCCCACCGGAGCACTAAGCTCTTTCAGATAATACTTTCCAAGATATAGATCCGATACAGAAGCTTCGCCATTCTTATCCGTTGTCAGGGATGTGATCAGGCTGTCTTTCTTATGGATCGTTCCGGTTCTTCCATCCGGATGAACAATATCTTCCCTTGCATAAAGACCATATACCGCACCTTCCAGTGTTGCATCGCCCTGTGCTTCATTGCCTGTCTCAGCATCCTGTTTTGCAATGTTGAGCTTTGCATTTACTCGTTTGTCTGTTACATTTTTGGTCGTTGTCTTTCCGATAGCAAGAGTCACATTATAAGACTTTGTATCAATCTGATATCCTGTTGGAACAGAGATTTCTTTCAGATAAACAACTTCCTGTGTCTTTTCCATTTTGAGCTGTGAAGCACCATTCTGATCTGTTGCAGGCATCTCTGCAATCAGTTTTGTACATGCAGCATCGGAATAGATCCCGTACACTGCACCAGCCAGTGCATTGCCTGTATCCTGGTCTTTCTTTACAATGGATACCTTACATTCTTTTGTCCAGGTTACTTTAAAATCCACATATTTCTCATTTCCGACACCTTCACCGAAAACAAGAGCCAGATCCTGTGTTCCGGATCCTGTCACAATCTTGTAAGCAGAGTATTCTTTATCAATACTTCCCTTCATCTGAGAAGAAAATGTAGCACTGACGCTCTCTGCCTGATCAAGTGGTGCTGTCAGATAAAACTGTGTACCTCCACTGATTTCTACACTTGCTCCTGCAGCACTGGTTTTACCGGTTGTCACATTTACAAGCTTTACACCGCTTGGCAACTTAAATGTGATTGTCTGCAGTTTATCTGCTTTGAATGTGATCACGCTTGTTCGCTGGCTGTTTCCTTCCACATAAGCCTTTACATTAGATTCGGAAAAGCTCATATCTACAGACGGAATGTCCGGCATATTTACACAATAATTGTAAAGCTCCATTGCCAGGTTCTTTCCTGTTGCATTGGTTCCGGATGCCCAGTCACTGGATCCATTTGCATAAGCCGCTGCAAGATGCGTAATAATGAATCTCTTTCCTGCTGGAAAATCCGGATGTTTCTCATCGAAGAAACCATTCTCATCACTTGCTTTTGTTCCGTAATAGCAGACCTTTGCAAGTGTCTTTCCATCGGCAAGTTTCTGGATCGTATAAGTTCCATTTCCCGGTCCTTTTTTCGATGGTTCAACACAGTATGCTGTCGCATTGATGCTTCCCCATTTCACATAATACGGACAAGTCAGATAAGAACCTAATCCATAATCTGCGTAATAGTACCAGGAACCGGCTGTGACTGTGACTGATTTTGTTCCTGTTTCACCGGAAGCAAGCATCATTGGCATATCAAAAGTAATACTTTCGCCTGCTTCAAGATCCGCAAGAGCAACTTCCTGGTCAACAGCTTCCTGCATAACCTCTGAGAGTGTGATCCCTGTTTCCGGATCAACGGTCTCCTGATTCTCCGTTGCTTCGATCTCTGCATCAAATTCTTTTTCTGTCAGTTCTGTTTTGCTCTCCGTTTCAGCAGCACCAGTTTCCTCTGTAGACGAGTCAGCCTCAGAATCCTCAGTTTCTGTCTTATCGGAAGAACCAGCATCCTGATCAGAAGAACTTTCTGACTGCGAATCTTTCTGCTGATCCGCTTCTTTTACCACGATCTTTCGATTGATCTGGTAGGTTGGGTGATCCGTTGTCTGTGGTTCTACATAATAGACTGCCTTATAGGAATTGGCATAATCGGTAGAAAAATCATTCCCGTCCGCATCTTTTGCTTCCTGAAATGTAACTTTTACTTTGCTGTCATCCTGGATCGTAAGACCGGTATAATCACTCTTTACATCGAAATTGTCTCCAACCTTGATCTCATAATCCTTTGCAGTTACCACTTCATCTTCATCCAACTGATCCTTGATCTCCTCATAATACGGAATCTTTTTTACAGATCCAGCATCATCAGAAGCATAGGCAACAGCGGGAGAGAGTACCGTCGATAGAACCGTTACTGCAGTCAGTAAACCGGACATCACCCTGCGTGCTTTCTTTTTCACGTTCATTCTCTTAAATCCTTCCTTTCTGATTCTTTTGTGTATGGTTATCTGTTAGTTTCTGCATATTATCTTTTATACGAAGATGATCGCCTCCTTTCCTGAAATTTGTGCTATTTGGGACAGTCAGCACAAGCTGAGATAACAGCACAAATATATGGCGGTACCTGTTTGTCACAAATACCGCCACATGATTTCTACTGTCATCCTCTTTTTAGATTCAGACATTTTATTTTGATTTAAGATTTAAGCGTTTTCCTGTTTTCTTTCCCGGATCCGTTCCTATATCAGTTTCCATCTCTGATACGTTTTCTTCTGGCAGACACGCAGCTTTTCGCTCTATGCATGTTCAAATCAAATATCACTCCGGGCAGGCTATTCATTTTTCAAGGTACATGAAGGTGTTCTATGCAAACCCTTCATATAACGAAACGCTCAGAGCCTGTTTTACAGTGGTCTAATTCAATTTTTTTGAAATTTTTTTAAAATTCTTCGTTTTCCGCCTTTTTTTTCATCGTTTTTAATGCTCTGTTCAGGAGGTCATTTACACTCTGTTGTTTGATTCCCAGATAATCTGCGACATCCTGCTGACGCATTTCTTCGAAATAAACCAGATTGAGTACCATCTTTTGCCTCTCTGTCAATTCCTTGATCAGCGCATGCAGAATTTCTCTGTCGATAACATCGTCAACAAAATCTTTTGAAGATCCTCTCATAATCTCCGCATCATCTGTAACATCGCTGTTAGAAAACACACCATGATTGGTGCTGATTTTGCTCTGGCTGTATGCCATACGGTCTTCAGCCTCCATCAGCAGACGGATATACCAGTTTTCATTATCAAAGAACTCTTTATTGAATTCCTTGTTATCGCCAGTTACACTCACATATTCATAGTCATCACAACTATGAAGCGGAAATACGGTTGATTGATTTCCTGCTGTATAAAGTACATATCCGTGATCATAAACAGAGATTGTTGTATCTGCATTGATCATTTCCTTTACTACAACTTTGTGTTCCTTCAAGGATTTCACGCTTGGGATTCTCTTCTCCACATCAGCAACTTTCACGATTTTTTTCAGTTCTTTTAATGTCAACATAAAGACCACCTTTCTGCCTTTCGGCTCCGGGTGGTCCATTCCATCTTTTATAAAATTCCTGCACAGACATAAAGAACTGCAGCACAAGAGGTCACGAACTCACCCGTTTTTTTTGAACGGGAGTCCGCGACTCCTTTGTAACGCATGTATCTGCGTTTAGATTAAGTTTGCCAGATTGCCTGGCTTATTCAGTTGCTATGTGCATCTTCTGATTCATTCTCTGTTTGCTCTTTGCGAAACATGGAATAATCGCCCATAGCATCGTAAGGACAATGCCTTACAAATTCCTGGTATTCGATTTCAGTCATCTTTGCTTCCTCCTTTGCGCCATATTATCAAAATCTCTATTTACAATTATTTTTGCAAAAAAGAATTCAACCTCTATATAACGAAACGCTGAGAGCCTGTTTTACAGTGGGGTACGACAAAAAATTTAAAATTTTTTCGAAATACGTCAAAAAAGCCCGACAAAACAAATACTTCAACAATCTCCAAAACCAGAAAATACTTCTGATCTTGCAGTGTATCCGTAAATGTTTTGCCGGGCTCTTAGTGATTCCAGTCAGGTTCAGCTCCTTGACAAACTCTTACTGTCTGGTGCGTTCTTGATGGTTCCTGCCAAATCCAACGCTTACTACAGACAGCTCATTCTATTCTGTTATGATCCCTGATTCATCATCTTTCAGGAATACGTCCGCATCCTGGACTTTAATTGTTCATCTCGGATGTGGATTGGACGAACCGACACCATATCATCCTTTACAAATATCTCCAATGTACTGCGACATTTTTTGCACTCCACTTCTGAATCGCTTTGTGCGCTCTTTTCAATAAATGCTCCACATACAGAGCAGTGTACATGCCATTTAATAGCACCTGATCCCATATAGGCTTCCTCCTTTAAGCAATAAGATATTTCTCCATTTATTACTCAACGGACCAAAGGGAAATCAAATCCGCCTTATGAGCATCATGCCATCCATTCCGTAAGTGCCAAAGCTACACGAACAGCACGATTTCTATTCTTATCAGATCTGCTTTGTCGATCTGTGCATCCTTTTTTATCCTTTCACCAGCTACCACTCACTCTTTCCGGTATAAAAAATTCCGCTGTGATTAATTAACATGATATTTCAATAGTTTCAAATACATCACCAGTCAGATCACAGATGTCCTGGATCTGAATCTCGGTATCATCAATCCGTAAGTGGACTGATGGATCAAAAAATTCTACGGTTCCAGATAATGTATGGTACTGACCAATTAATGGATTCTTCCATGACTTTTGAAAATAAGTTGCCTGTATCTTCATTCCATATGCCAGGATCCTTAATTTCATATCCAGCTCATTTTTCTTTTCCTCAGATAAATCTCTTTTTGGTTCATAAATGATTTCCTGTTGCCGGATTGTTTCATCCAGTCCACGAAGTGCCGCAAATGGAGCAAACTGTTTTGCCCTGCGTCCTACATCCATGGGATGTCTCCTGGAAACCGGTCTTGGTAAATATAAATACGGTTGATATGCACTTGCCAGCACTTTTTGCACCTCCTCTAAGCACGGTGACCACCTATTTGCTCGTTGCGTTCTCTATAAGTAGAACACTCTAGCAGGTTGGATCCCCGCATAATCGCATTCTTTCCATAACGCTGCTTTACATTCAATACCGCTTCCTGTAAATGCCGTTCTTTATCGGTCTGTTTTGGATCATCAAACAGGCTGTACTGCACATAACTTTCAGGAGCAACCCTGTTCGCACACACCTCGATTCTTCGGATTCCGGTATATCTGTCTGCAATCCTGAGATATAAATCTGCCACTGCATTTATGATTTTTTTTGAACTATTACTTCCTCTTTCGAGTTTTACGGTTCCTTTGGATGCCTCATGCTCATACCTGTGGTCATATGCGATCCATAAGGTGAGAGAGCTTGTTACCAGTCCTTTTTCAAACAGATTCAAAACCAGATTATCTGTCATTTCCCTTACGATCACAAGTGCTTCGTCAAAAGAATAATTTCGCATCAGCACCTGACCATTTGAAAGGCTGTGTTCCTCCGAATGATAGTTCTTGATGTCACTCATCCGGCATGTTTCATATCCCCATGCATGATCGATCAACAGCTCTGCATCAATCCCAAACATCTTATACAGCCAGTCTTCGGATCTTAAAGAAGCCATTGCAATATCGCCCATCGTATGGATTCCATAACCGGCCAGTTTTTTTTCAGTCCGGGATCCAATCCTCCAGAAGTCACTTAATGGTTTATGATCCCATAGCTGCTCTCTGTAAGAGAATTCATCCAGGATTCCAATATGGTCATCCACATGCTTTGCTACGATATCCATTGCGATCTTAGCAAGATACAGATTGGTTCCCACACCAGCGGTTGCAGTGATACCTGTTTCCTCCATAACCTCCTGCATAAGCTTTACCGCCATTTCTTTTGCAGTGAGATGATAAAGCTGCAGATAGTTTGTCACATCAATAAAACACTCATCGACACTGTACACATGGATATCTTCTTTTGAGACGTACCGCAGATAGATTCCATAGATCTTTGCGGAATAATCCATATACAGCTGCATCCTTGGCATGGCTGTGATGTACTTCACACAATCCGGTATCTCATGGATCCGGCACCGGTTTTTGATGCCAAGAGACTTCATAGCCGGAGTGATTGCCAGGCAGATTGTTGACTTTGATCTGGTCGGATCTGCAACCACCAGGTTTGTTTTAAATGGATTCAGCCCACGTTCTACGCATTCTACAGAAGCATAAAAGGACTTCAGATCAATACAGATAATAGAAGTCTGATCCTGACTCACATTGCCACCTCCCATACGTCTTTCCTCTTTTTGTAACATGTATCCCATTTTGACTATCAATGATTGTCTATCCTTCCTGTTTTCATTGAATTACAGGAAATTCATTTCACATATCCATTGACAAAAGAGGAAATATTGTGTATCTTATAGGAAAGATGTTTCCCTTATCTGTGATTCACATTATAGGAGAGATATTTCCCTTTGTCAAGATTAATTTTTAATTTTTAGGAGACACATTTCCCGTTTTGCCTTGAGGCGGCTAATGAAACTTATAAGACAAGGCTTAGAAAGAGGTATGTTTATGACATTCGGTGAAAAAGTAAGATCATTAAGAAAAGAAAAAAAGATGAGTCAGCAGGAACTGGCCAGCATGGTTGGTGTTTCATATAGGACCATTCGATCCTGGGAAGTAGAAGGACGTTTCCCAAAACAAAATGTTCTGTATCAGAAACTGGCAGATGCATTACAGTGTGATGTTTCTTATCTCATGAGTGAGGATGAAGCTTTTATCACAGAGGCATCCGAACAGTTTGGTAATCGCGGTGCCAAACAGGCTCAGCAGATTCTGGAACAGGCTGCAGCTATGTTTGCTGGTGGATCACTGACAGACGAAGATAAAATAGCTTTTATGGATGAGATTCAGAGCCTTTATCTGGATTCCAAAAGACGTGCAAAGAAATTTACACCGAAAAAATATCTGAAAAACCAAGAGGAAAAATAATAGAAGGCGGGATTATTGTACACCTAATCTGTTACCTTATAGTTACAAGGATATTTCTGCCCTTTTTATTTTTTACTTTTGAGGTGATTTATTTGAGAAACACTTACATATATACAGAAACAAAGAAATTAATCAAGAAATATGGAACCCGAGATCCATTTGAGATCATGGATCAGATGAACATTGTGGTCGGTCAAACTTCCAGATATAAGACACTGAAAGGATACTGTTTTATGAGCTGTAAGACAATCTATGTCATGATCAGCAGTTTCCTTTCAGAAGAAGAAAAGATGATCGTTGCCGCCCATGAATTAGGGCATATCATTCTGCATCGTTCCCAGTTGAAAATGGCTCCTATGCAAGATGATGCCCTCTACAATATGACGGATAATACAGAATATCAGGCCAATCTGTTTGCTGCCGATCTGCTGATTGATGATGAGGAGATTGAAGATATGGTTCAGAACGAGGACCTGGATTATTTCGGACTCTGCAGCTCTTTGAATGCAACTCCGGAACTCATGAGCTTTAAATTATACAGCCTGACAAAACGAGGCCAGGCTTATCATATGCCGATGGAGATTCAGAGCAATTTTCTGGCGAAATAATAAAGAATTAAAGCATTCTACAATAAGAAAACTATCGATTTATCTCACTGAAAGGGGGATTATTTATGTCAAAACATCATATTGAAAAGGTAACCTGCCCTTCCTGCCATCATGAGGGAGATTTTAAAGTCTGGGACAGCATTAACACTGTACTGGATCCTGAAATGAAAGAGAAGGTACTTAATCAGTCTATTTTCCTTTATACCTGCCCTAACTGTGGAGAAACCTTTCGCTTAAACTATCCTACGCTCTATCACCAGATGGAAGATCTTATCATGATTTATCTGGTTCCTGAATCAGAAGTAGAGAAGACATATGAAATGTTTTATGGAGAAAATGCTTTGGCTAATTTTCGTGCCGAAAAGTACTTAAACCGGATTGTGACATCAGCAAATCAGCTCATTGAAAAGATCCAAATCTTTGATGCTGGTAGGGATGACAGGATAATAGAACTTGTTAAATTACTTGCGACAGATTCTATTCTCAAAAATGATCCTGATATAGAATTTGATGAACTGCGCTTTGCTGTCGACGACGACGGAACAAATATTCTTGTAATCATTAATAAGGGTGAGATTACTGGTGCAGTTGACATTGACAATATGTATGAATTTGCTTCTTCACACTGCAATGATTTCAAGGATCTCCGCGATGATGATGAAATAGTTATCAATAGGGAGTGGATCCTTAACAAACTTGCCGAAGCCGAAAACGAATAGTATATTTGGTGGCTACACCCCCAAGCCCCTGTGGAATCAATAACGCCGGTACTGGATATTAAAAATCCCGCACCGGCGTTATTTATTAAAATATTTTGTTTTTTAATCTTCAACACTCTCTACTGAAACTTTTTTTTTCTTCCTACTTTTACCAGAAATCATCTTGTGTCCTGTATAAATAGCCATAATCATGCAAAGCAAAGAACTTGCTGCAAAGTACTTATGGCCTTCTTTTGATCCCTTATAACCTGTATAAAAAGTTCCAAGCATTGTAATCAGTGCACCGATAGACCAATATTTATGTGATTTCATTCAGATACCTCCTGCCGTTTTTCTTAATCATATACCTTTTAAAAGATATATACAAACTTGAATTTGTTAGTGAAATTCAGTTTCCAATACTTCTATTTGAAAAAGCAAATATTTTTCCTCTTTTGCTGATGAAAAATGATTAGAAAGAACAGGACATTCTTCTAACATCTTCTGTTTCATGTTAATGTCAACACATTCCGTTGCTTTACCTGTAATTCTTAACCATTCTCTCGTTCCCTCTTTTTTAGCTAATATTTGAATATTTCCATTTTCTCTTAGCTGTTTGTGTGCTTGATTTCCATTATTTGTTGAAATATATAGTTTATTATCATGCTCCATTACAGCACCAAACGGTCTGCCAGCAGGGTATTCGCCATTTATCGTTAAAATATAAAAATATCCACATTCTTTCAAAAATTCGTACGCCTTACGCATGATTTTGTCTCCTTTACAACTTCCGATTTGCACATCAAATCGTTTTCTTTATTCTATCATAGCATCCATTATTCCGCCATCAGTCTTTCGAATCAGGTATCCATGACAATGATCAAGAAAATATAAGAGCATCGTGTAGCTATTCTCTTATTGCCATCTAGAAAACTGTGATTCCTAAATGCGATTATTATTTATAAGTATTTCTTGAAGGTATTTTTCATCTTCAGGGCAACGTCCATCGCCCAATCGAACTGTTCAGACCACTTATCCTTATTTTAAAAATTTGCCGAATAAGATATAAGGATTCTGTTGGCTTTCTTGTCCAGTCATTAGGCTTTTCTACCACTTCAAATTTAACGGCGATATCCGAACTGCCTATTTGGTATAGTTTGATTTCTACCAAGAAGAGCGCAATATTCTCATCGGTGTGATTATTCAGCCACTCAATTGCAGAGCGATGTTCTTCTCTGGCTCTCTTGACAACCCAAATTACAATATCGGCAGATTTGCCGGAGGCATATGTAATCAATTTACCAAGGTGATCATGGTCTGTATCTTCAAGCTGATTTTCAATAATGGTTTTTCTGTCCGTTCCTGTTTCAGTTGCATAAATGTCTACATTAAAATCTCCAACGCTGGACTCAGTTTCATCAAAGGTTATCTCCAAGCCAACGGCATCCGCCAGCAACGCAAGATTGTCCTCTTCTGTAAGCCAAAGAGTAAAGTCTATTGCCTAAAAAGTTGCTTGATCAAGAGGTGAGTGCTAATTATTTGAGATTTTTTTTGCACACCTTGATTTTGCTTGGTATGCAGCCATTTTTTCTTTCCAACTGCCAAAGATGGGATTTTACTATAACCGGATTTTTTATTTCGCGCACTCCATAATAACCGCTTCACATCTGCCATATCCAAGCTGTGAACTGTTCAGACACAACGTGTAATTGCTGGCCTTTCCCCACTTCTGCCCGGTATAAAAGTTATAATTTGTCATACGCCTTTTATCTGTATCCTCTATCAGCTTTGCTGCTTCCTGGTCACTGACATTATATAACCGGCTGATACGCTGTATGCATCATCCAGAAGCATTCCCTTGGTCTCAAGCAATTACCTGCAGTGTCTCTCCCGCTCCCTTTTTTAAACATATAATGATTTATAAAGCGTTACTTTTTTTCTCTGCACGGTCAAGATAAATATAAAATCCAACATTTAGCACGATTCCCACCATTGTCGATACTGGTGCCGCAAGACCGATCTTCGTCAGGCTTGCATTCGGCTGGATACTCATCACATAGGCAAATGGAAGACGTACCAGCAATGTCTGGATTAATCCCTGTGTCATTACCCATACCGTCTTGTTATTACCATTGAAATATCCGACCATACTGAACAGAATTGCTGTCACGATTGTTTCCAGTGCGAATCCTTTCAGATATGCATACCCTTTCTGGATAACGGCTACATCCGTTGTGAAGAACCCTGCCAGTATATCGCCTCCAAACATCACCAATAAAAATACTATACATCCCACAACCAGGCCAACACCGATTCCGGTAAACATGGATTTCTTCGCACGCTTTGCCTTGCCTGCTCCGATGTTCTGAGATACAAAGGATGCCATCGACTGCATCAGCGCACTTGGAACCAGCATCGCAAAGTTGACAATCTTACATGCAACACCGTAACCCGAAGAAGCTTCCAGGCCAAGCCGGTTCACAAATGCACAAAGTGCCAGGAAGGACATCTGTGTCAGGAACTCCTGCAGTGCAAGCGGAAGTCCGATCTTTAGGAATTTCTTACACTGACTATTCAACCCGAAATCTTTTCTGGTAATCTTAAATGGAAGTTCCTTTTTGATCAGAATAACAATAGCAAATACTACGCTGAGTGCCTGCGCTGTAACAGTTGCAATCGCCGCACCTGCTGCGTCCATATGAAATCCTGCCACAAGTACTATATCTCCGATCACATTTACAATACATGCAACAAATACAAATAGCAACGGTGATTTACTGTCCCCCAGTCCACGGAAAATTGCTGATAAAAGATTGTATGCAACAATAAAGAAAATACCGCCTCCGCAGATACGCACATATACCGAGGTCAGCTCAACCGCCTCTTTCGGAGCCTGCATCAGGACTGAGATTGGATGTGCAAATCCAACCATAACGATAAATAATCCGACTGCAATCATCGTAAATACAACTGCTGATCCGCCAATGACCGATCCAATCTGCTCTGGTCTCTTTTCACCGAGATATCTCGCAATCAGTACCGTAATACCCATTGCAAACTGTGTCACTACAAAAGTTACAAGATTCAATACCTGACTTCCCGTAGAAACCGCTGAAAGCCCGGATGTAGAACCGAATCTTCCAACTACCAGAAGATCCACTGCACCGTATGCCGCCTGCAGGATCAATGCTCCCAGCACCGGTATCATAAATGCAATCAGTTTTTTAAGTATGCTTCCTTGTGTAAAATCTGCCTTATCGTTCATCGTAATGTTTTCTCCTTTCGCACATGATCTGATAAAATTTCTCTATCGTCCGTATCATACATTCTGCATCTTCGTCCGAGATTTCTTCCATGTAAGGGAGCAGACTTTTAAAATATTGTTCGTCATATTTCTGCGAAAGATTTGTTCCCTTTCTTGTAACAGCTATGTATGTGACACGTCCATCTGCTTCAGAAGCCATTTTCTTAAGGTATCCTTTTTCTTCCATCTCTTTGACAGTTCTTGTAACTCCCGGTCTTGGAAGCTCCATTGCATCACTGATATCCGACACCTTTACCTGTACGCCCTGTCCTTCCAAAGACTGTATCGTATCCAGATATTGAATAAAGGATGAACGAACACCTTCGGGCAACGGTGGGAGCATCTCCCGGGTCCGCTTTGCCTGATAACATGCATCGAACATCCTTTTTATTATTTCACTTGTCATATTCTGTCCTCCTTATATATTATCAGTAAAATCACCACTTATACTTTCTTTTGCATTCATGGCACTTCTAGTAATTATCACAGTTAATTACCTTTGATAATTATATAAAAATTTAGAAATTTGTCAAGCTTTTATTCCATTGTTAACAGCTGATCCGCTGAAAATTTATCATCTTCTTAATATCTTCCGGAATTTTTTCCCAGATTTCCGCAGACACATATTCCATATTTTTCCAAATCTACCCTTCCATTTATCACTTCAACTCCATCCGCTCGAAGAAGTTCTGCCTGTACATCCTCTCCACCAAACGCAAATGCCCCGGCCAGTTCACCTTTCGCATTGACCACTTTGTCAATGTGCGTCGTGAGTACATACTCATGCTGCCCCTTTGTTACCGCGTCGGCAAGCTGCTTTCCGATTTCATGGGCTTTCTGATAATCGACTTCCCCCGGCTCAAAGGACTGTATCAGATGAAAGGCTAAATTGTTCCCCTTTTGGAGTGCTTGCGACAGGGTATATTCAAACTCAATATCTGCCGTTTCATAGGAGCAACCGAAAGAGGACACAAGCATTTTCCCGTCCGTCTTGTCCGGGTTTTCGATATAGTCAAGGGCTTTGCTTAGAGTGCTTTTAATAGGCTTAATCTTTGTAACCGCCATATCTCCGCAAGCACCCCCTTTATTTCCTCTATGTCCTCTTGGTATGCGTTCCCCGTCGCGTTTACGCGGCGTGCTATCTGGTTGACGTTGACACCGATTTTCTGTATCTCTGCGGTCATAGCCTTTATATCGGCGTGGTCTATCTGAATGATATACCCGTCAATGGCAATCTTCCGCAGATACGCCGCCATGTTCCGGGTGGGTACGAGCTTCATTTTTTCCAGTATTAAATCCCGTTCCGCTTCCGTCACTCTGAATTTGATTTGCACTGTCCTTTTGCGTCCGTCCATGTGTTCGCTCCTTTCCTTTCCGTTCCGAGGGTTTGGGACACTTCCCAACAAGCAATTTTCAACCGACGCGCCGCAGCGCGGGAGGGCGAAAATACGGAAAAGGGTACTCTTTTCCTATGCTTGCTATTCAGTTATTTTTTCTTCGGCAGTTCAATGCGGTAGTTGACATATCTCCCGCCCGTATCAGCCAATACGATAGTTCCGTTGTAGGTTTTGCCTGTCTTTGGGGAATAGAGCTTTTTCACATTTACCTTGCCGGATTTTAAGAGTGCAGCGGCAATCTTCGGGGTAAAGGTTACTTTTCGTTCTTCAAAGAAACGGTCATTTTTCCACATGGTAAAGATACATTCTTTGTTGCTGCAATAGTAGTTTTTCTTCCCTTCATGGACGGGGGAACCGCAACGGGGGCATTTCCCAATAGAGGGCTTTTCCTCCCGGAACAAATCCTTTTTCCCGTCCAGTGCTGCGGCGTGTGTCTGAATAAGCTCCCGCGCCATAGCTTCAATGCCGGACAGAAATTCGCCGGGGTCTGCGGCTCCCTTTGCTATCTGCGTCAGATTGTTTTCCCATTCTGCGGTAAGCTGTGGGGAAGTGAGTATATCCGGCAGAATACAGATAAGGCTGTTCCCGTTTTTGGTAGGGATAAGCTGCTTCCCCTTGCGCTCTGCAAAGCCGCCCTTTACCAGTTTTTCAATGACGGCGGCGCGGGTGGCGGGAGTGCCAAGCCCCCGGCGTTCCGCGTCCGGGTCGGTGTCCCCGTTCCCGGCGCGTTCCATAGCCGACAAAAGGCTTGCTTCGCTGTGGGGCTTCGGCGGCGTTGTGGTATGCTCCGTTACTTTTGCGGCGGGGTTAGGAAAGCCCTGTCCCTCGGAAAGCTCCGGCAGCGTCACACCCTCATTTTCCCCGTCCT
>ENA-OPMR01000008-OPMR01000008.1-human-gut-metagenome-genome-assembly--contig:-NODE-8-length-184162-cov-5.214381_pt1 | contig 184162 bp, 169 predicted proteins | sample MGYA00241532_ERZ501761 | MGnify/ENA primary metagenome ERZ501761 (study PRJEB25962, sample SAMEA2042650) | human gut metagenome | biome: human gut; feature: human-associated habitat; material: faeces... | reverse complement strand
TCAAGCTCTTTACTGCAATTGAGATTGTCATTGAGATTGCTTGCGGATTTTAGGTTCATAATACTTGGCCGGTTCAAGCAACCATTTCTGTTCGGGCGTGTACGGCATGGAGGAGAGGAAGGTGTTGCCGTGGTGCTTCAGCACCGGATGCTCCGACTTGCGCCCGAAGATATGCTCATTACCCCGGTTGGTCGGCGCCGCCTCCTGGTCGAACTTCTCCTTGTCGAGCGTCAGCGCTTCATCGGTGATGTTGTAGTCCGCATTCGGACCGCGGCTGTTACCGCCCTGAGTAAGTATGTAGAGCATATGCCCGTTGCTGAAGCTGATGCCGTACTCGAATGACATGATGTGCTCGTATGGCTTGTACCATCCTTCGATGGGACGGCGGCACACCACATAGTCACCGGTCTTGCTGACCGGGTCCCACTGCTTATAACCGAGCATCTCCAGCATCTTGAACGCTGAAGGCAGGGTTTTAGTCAACGCCTGCCCAATGGTGGCCTGGGTGAGCGTAGTAATCCCTCGCGGCATGAGCCGGATGTTGTCATCTATCACGGCACCGGTAATGAATGATTTACCCGTGGCACGCGAGTAGATGACATATCCGTTCTTGTACGGCATCACGAGGAATGCCGCCTGCGCCGGATTGACCTGTATGACCTCTTCCCAGACGTTTTCGTCCATTGTCCTGCCGTATCAATATCGTGGGAAAACAATGTAGTTCACACCTTCGGAGGAGGTCATGCGGGGCATGTCCTGTCCGGTATCAGCCAGCAGCTGCGGCACCTCTTCCGGCCTGAACCTGGCAGATACGGTACAGACAATCTGTGTCTTGCTGACCGATACCATATCAATGTGCTTATGGTCAACCAAGTAAGAGATGAGTCGTTTGTTTGTCAATTTTTTCATGGGTAATCTGTTATGAGTTCATTATTTCTTCCGCTTGTGCGTCGTCGATAGGCGTGTACATCGAATCCACCAGAACCTTCTGCTCTTCCTGGGAAAGGTTGCGGACGGCATTCAGGGGAATATCCACCTTTTGCCCCATACTGTTGATCTGGATGTAGAATACATTCTTCTCCATGCGTCGCGGGTCCTCGACGGAAGCCGGCTTCTCACCAATCATCTGATGCAGCACTTTCTTGGCGTTGTTCCATTGCTTGAGATCACCTTTGAGCTTGCAATCCCGGATAAGCTGAATCTGGTCCTTGATCATCCAGGAATACCAGAAGTCCCAATCGAACTGGTGCTGTGTCTTGAACAGCTCTTTTGCCAGGGCGATGTCCTTCCTTATCTGGGTACGCGAGATACGGTATTTTGCCAGCATGATGTTGATGATGTGGCTCTCGTTCGGATAGTCATCCAAAAGACGTGCTATCTGCAGCACCCGGTTACACTGTACACGCAGATGCTCCGGCAGCGGACTGTTCTCCGGGTCGATGATGTGCTGTTGTATCAGGTCGTAGGATTGCTCCTCCAGTGAGGCCTTGCTTTTGGATGCCGTCAGACGATTGTTATTCATATTCAAGATACTGCTGTTGCGATTTGATGAACTTGATAAGCTCCTGCTGTGCCGGGTTGCTGCCATTGACGGCCGACTTGATGAGTGACTCCCGGAGTTCAACCGTCTGGCGAAGATGCCCCCGGTAGAAGGCGGTCCGGACTTCGGTGCCCGGTGTGCGGAGTTCCGCGAGAAAGTCCGTCTCATCGGCACCTATATTGATGGCTATCAGCCCCGGAGGGATCAAACGATAGGCCATCTTCTCTATCTCCTCACGTTGTTCCTGAGTCAAATTCATCATTCAGCATTTTAAAGTCAAAATCAAAAATATCTCTGCCGGTATGGATGATTCCACGTTCCAGCTTCGGGTTGTGCGTGGCGTTCTGGCTGCCCACTACGGTAATCTTCCAGTCCTCGTTATACAGCAGCGCCACCTTCGCATGAAGCGCGAGGCAACGGTAGCAGTCCGGGAACGTGGTCACCAGATAATCGAACGGTTTGGGTGATATGCTGCGTACCCGGTTGTCTATCAGGAACCGCACTGACAACAGCTCGCCCGTTTCCACTTTCCGGTGGATCGCCGCAATGCTGTCCATGGAGATGGAATAGGTGGTAAGCAGCAGGTGTGCCGGCCCTGTCTGTTTAAGAATATAGAAAATCAACTGTATCAGGTTGAACGCCCCTGAAGAGTAGAAATGCTTGTCCCTGCCGGGTACCAGCACCCCCATGGCGTCCGGATGCAGCAGCTTCTCCGCAGCCAGGTCGTGGCCGGAGGCTGCCGCATCCGTTCGGTGGATGTAGCCTGTCGGGTATCGGTCTCCCTGCATAGGACTTACTGCATCATCCACCGGCATCATCTTATTCTCAATCTCGCTGCAACAGACCAGCATAACCTAACCTATTGCAGTTCTGCCAAACGATATTCTATCCTTTCCACCAGTGCTTCCTGGACAGCCACCTTCTTCTCGTATTTCACGCGTTTGGGGCAGTCGGGAAGGGGATTCTCCTTGCCGTCCTTGGGCTTGCTTTCCGAAGAGTACAGCAGCATGTTCCTTGCCTTGGTAATCTTGCTCTTGGCATTGGATTTCGCTTTCTTCAGTTCTTCCACGGATAGGGAACTGATGTCGGTCTCGTCCTCTTCCTTTTCCGGATTTTCTTCGGGGGTATCCGTTTTTTTGTAGAGTTCGTCCAGCTGTTCTTCAGTCGGCAGTTCCCTGTCCTGCTCGAACTGCCTTTTGATGGCAGCCAGCAGTGTCATGCGGTTGGAGAGAAAGGCTATACGGGCGACAATATCCTTGCGCTGCGTGCATACAGCCTGCGTGTTTGTCTCACCCAGTCCGGCAAGCATCCGGTGCTGGAGTGAACGTTCGTTGTAGCATTCCCGGAAATCATAGATGATTTTGGCCATCACCGGAGGATAGGCGGGCTGTTCGTCCGCCTCACGCGCCAATTCCCTCTCCGCAACGGCGACAATGGCGGCAGCCGTCTCTTCGGGAACCGTCTCGGAACGCCCGTCATTGCCCGGCATTGCATCATCTGCCAGGTCCACATCCTCAAAGCGCGGATCATCCGGATGGTACCACACCTTGATCATCTGCCGGATCTCGTATTCCAGCTTCTCGCGGGTATGCGGCTTTTCGCCCTGGCGTGCCAGACGTGCGGCGACAAACCCCTTATATCCAGAGCGGGTCAGGATATTCACACCGGTGCTGTAATCACGTTTCTGCGAGTTCAGCCACTTGATGCCGTCCCTGCGCGCCTCAATGTAGTTCTGTGTAATCTTTGACATTGTATGTACGTTGTTTTTTGATGATACGCAAAGCTATTGCGATTTTTGTTGCCGGAATAGGACAAAACAAAATGTCCGCCCCTGCGTGAGAGCGAGAGACGGACATGAACAACCAATCATGAACAAAAAAGTCTTATGGATCTTATGATGCGGCTTTTACAGTCAGGATGTCCTCCGTGTCTCCCTCATACACACATTTGCGCGGTGCAGTAAAGGTGTAGTGGAGGGTGTTCTGGTTGCGGGCAGTGGAGCTTGCTCCGGTAGTGGCACCATCACCCGACGCACGGAGCGCGCCGCGCCGCTTGTCACCCATCAGGTAGTTCGTGCCGTTGTTGTCGGTCACGATAAAGAACATCTTGCGCCCTTTGGTCGCATTCTCAAAACCGAATATCTTCTTCCGCATTTTGGCTGAAATGATATTCAGGTCCATCAGGAACGATTCCCCGCCGCTTTCTCCCTGGTCGGTAATCTTGAACTCGGCCAGCTCGTCGGTGAAATCCATCTTGTATGCACGACAGTTTTCCTTCATGACCAGGTCGCCAACCAATGTACCGGCTTCTTCAAGAGAAAGAGGGGATTCCGTCTTTTTCGGGTAGTCCGGCCATGTGGCCACATCCGCATGATAACCGAAGATGACGGACGGTATGATACCGCCCATGTTGTCCTGGTTCTCGCAGTCCATTGCCTCGTTGATGTCATCAAGGGCAATACATAATTTAGGGTCTACTTCTGCCATAGTCGTAGGGTTTATTCGGATTTAACAACATAGGTGCCCGTCACCTTCTCCACTTTGCCTGCAGCGGGCGTCTTCTTCTGCACGGCAGGAGTGGTGTATCCGGCAGCTTCCAGGAACTCGACAGTATATTCCTTTCCACCGGGAACTGCCACATATGTACCGGACTCACGCCAGGCTTCCTCGCCCTGGATGCGCCATTTGCCTCCGTTGTTGACCGCTTCATCCGGCGTAATGGTCACTTCAATGTATCCGAACGGATTGGTTCCTTCCGGGTCCACCGGACGATCGTTGACGCAGAACTCGGACTTGTGCACAGACACGAACTGGAAGCCGATCAGATACTTGCCCGCAGCGTCGAAGGTATAGGGGTTGCCGGACATGAACGGCTTGATGGACTTGAAGTCGCTCTCCTTGTCAAAGCCGTAGCATACGTTCTCCTTGGTGGTCAGCATGACGAACTGGCTGCCGTCGGGAAGGTTCGGAACACGCACCAGCTCGCAGCGGTTGTTGGAACCAAGTAGGTGCTGCGTGTCGGAAGTGTCCTCCTTGAGTCCGATGACAATGGTGCCTTCGTCCTTGCGCCAGTCATCGTACATGTCTCCCAGATCGTCGGAAATGAACATCTTGATGTTCTTCTTGCGCTTGAAGGTACGCGGCATGTGGCGCCACATTTCCAGCAGCTTCTCCCCGATATCGGCGCGGGACAGTTCACCGGTCGCATAAACGTTTCCCTCGGCACTGGAGATGTCCCCGACAGCCTCGCCTTCAGTAACGATGGTACCGATACCGTCGAAAGAGTCCTGAATGTCTGTCTTTTCTTCATCCGCACTGTATTTTGCCGTGAAAATGGCAAACAGCAGGTCATTGGATGCCAGTTCGTGCCCGTGGTTGATCAGCCACAGCTCGAACGGGTGTTCCTTGCGGAGTGTACCTGGAACCTCGGCGATGTAGGTACGTCGGTAGCGCTCAGGCTCGTCGGACATCTCCATTACAACGGGACGCACAACCAGACGTCGGGGAACAATCTTGCCCAGATACTTTCCGGCAGTGAACTTGCCGGTGTACTTGCCGGAGATGCTTCCGCCCTCCACCTTGCCCAGTTCAAGGGAGTCGGTTATGCCCGGTACCGGAGTGAAATGTCTCAACACCTCCGAGGCGTCGAGCTTGTCGACCGCCTTCAGGATGTCCTTGTGCTTTTTTACCGCGGTCAGAACGGCGGTAATGTCAATAGGTGCTTTAAAATCCATAATAGAATAGTTTAGTGTTACTCATTCTCAAAACTGTTGATCGGGTCTGTGGCGATGTCCGCAAACTTGTTGTCTTCGTTCGCTTCCCGGTGGCTGTCGGTACCCGTTCCGGGTATCTTGGAGACAATATCACGGATAACTTGTACCTTGGCCTTGTTGTCGGCGGCATTCTTGATGCTGTCACTCAGGCTGTCAAGGTCATTCACGACTGCCGTCAGACTGTTTTCGGCAGTCTCCTTGGCAGTATTGGCGACAGCCAGGTCATTCTCCGCTTTGGCTTTCGCTTCGTTGGCGGCCTTGACGGCGTCATTGATGGCCTGCAGATTCTCTACGGTAAGCAACATCTTGCCGTCTTTTTCCTCAATGCCTTCGCTGTTGAGGATCTGGTTGATGAAAGTAAATTCTTTACGCATAACTGTATTTGAAGAATTAGAAATGTCAGTCTTGTTGCCGGTAGGGAACAGCCCTTTGATACCGTCGATAATCTGGGAGACCAAGTTTTTGCCTTCCGGTTCCGGCTTCTCCTCCGAATCGATAGCCGGCAACGGTAGACCAAGCGCGGTGAAGCAGTCGGTCATTTCATTGGTCACCTGCGGCTTTTTATGGGTACCGGGAATGATCCTGTCTATGAATCCCCATTCCTTGGCTTCGGCGGCAGGCATCCAGCGTTCCTCTTCCATCAGGGTGATAATCTCCTTCAGGCTTTTGCCGCTACGGTTGATGTACTTCTGTGCAATCATCAGGTCAATGGCTTCCGCGCTCTTCTTCTTGTTCTGCAGTTCCTTGATGGTGTCCTCCAACTGGTCCGCATTGAGTTGGCCCCAGATGTCCACTCCCAGGCTGCATTTATGCGCCAGCCACATGCCGTCCTCGTGCATCTCGATGGACTTGGCGCCGAACGCCAATATGGTGGCCGCCGAAGCGTTGAAGCTGATGAACTCCACCGTCACATTGCCGTGCTCGGCCATCAAGGCGGACATGGCGACCGCTTCGGCCACATCACCGCCATAACTGGAAACTTTCAAGCGTACGGGCTGGCCTTTGGCCTTGTCAAGGAAGTATTTCAGATAGTTTTTGTTGTACCAGTAACGGTCAATCGCTCCGAATAATGTGATAACTGTCTCGTTCATAAAACTTATTTTTGCGCAAAGAAAAACGCAAAAAAAACGGTACCCAAGGACATTGGGTACCGTTGGCTGAAAGGTAAATGTTTGACTGAGAGAGTGTTGCGTGTCAGCAAAGGAAGCCGTACGGTTATATTTCCTCCATGTTTTCAATATAGACGGTCGGTTCATCCTGGATGCAGGTGAACGTGAATGAGGTGCCGTTCCGTTCCGACACGGAACGGCCGCTTGTCTTGTTTGTGGCGAACAGCATGAGTGCGTCCTCCTGCCCGCACCAATGGACCGCCCCGTTGCCGTCCACTGCCAGTACATACCACAAGCCACGCTCCAGCATCTCCATCAGCTGATGGTTTTCCGGGGAAAGTTTCGGAATCACCCCTTCAATGGAAACGTTCCAGCAGTCCCCCGCGTCATTCATCTCCTTGTCTTCATTATAGGAATAGGTGTCATTGGCATATACCGGTATGGAAACAATATCCTCCCGGTTGCGGAGTTCCAGATAGTTCAGACCGGAGGCATAGTCCTTACGGATTTGCACGAACGAGGCCGGAGGCACGGCAATCACCTGCAACAATCCTCCGACGTTTTCAAAATCATAATGCATTGCTTTCATAAGCCATTTTTCCCTGCTGGGAAATTGTCCCGAATTCGGACAACTTCCCCAAAATTATACGGTTAATAAAGTCTAAAATCGTGGTATTCTCCACCGTTTTCCTATATCCATGCCGATTATACTCCCTGCGGATAGTCTCATAAGACCAGGTGTCGTCATCAAAGCCGAAGCTGTTTTGAAAGTTGCGGATGGCGGTCGAGAGTGGGATTCCGATACTGACATGGGTGTCGAGATAGAGGAAAAGCATCTGCTTGATCCGTCTCTCCACCTTGCTGCCGAACGCCACCACTTCGGTATTCGACATCGCCCATCCGTATCGGTAGAAGTCATCACGGCGTATCTCCACCGCCACGTTGGCGGTATATCGTGCCAGGTTCCGGTATCTGTTCTCGTATCGTCCGGGTTTTGCAAGCCTGGAAAGGAAGTCGTTCTGCAGTTCCTTGTCCGGGGACAGATTGACTATTTCAGTCCAAGTGTCGTCCGGGGTATTGAAATTGTACAGCAGGAATTGCTTGACATAAGGCTTGCAAGGGAGCCAACACACAAATCGGTCTTTTTTCGTCATTTAAAACATTGATTTTTACACAAATATACAAAATACCGGTAATATAGCCAAGCCCTTGCACGAATATAGCGTAAAAATCGTGCGACAGTACTTTTGTACATGGTTTGTTCTGTATATTATTGAATATTAAGTTGTTATAATCGTACAAAAAGCGTACAAAACCGTACTAATTCTTTCGTTTGCGTACTTTTTGCCGTTTTTTGAAGAAAAGTACAATTCGTGCGCTATTCGTGCACGATTCGTGCGGAATTTGTACGCTTATAAATATTTGTATATCAGATTGATATATGCTTAATTCCGCACATCCGTACGAATGCACGATTTTTTCTCTGTTTTTTAAGGTAGTCCAATTTTAAAAAGAAGAATAAAAAAAGAATAATATACCCCCTCCGGGAATTCCCATGTCTGCTGCCACTTCCATGCACGTTTGTCCGAATCGTTATTATGACGGGTTGGGGGGAGGGGGGAAGGGACAGAAGAAAAAAACTGCATTCGGCTGTACTCACGCACAGCCGGATGCAGACAAATACCCAATATGCACTTTCAAGAATACTCCGCATTGTGTTTTCCGGGAATGTCATCACGGAAAATCTTCCGGATAGAACACCTTGCAGATGAATTCATATTCACGGGGAATGGAACGGACTCCTACTGCCACACACAAGCCTCGCGCCGCCATTTCATACAAGCGCTGGTTGGTGAGTACGGCTCCACGGAAATTGTAGCTGCTGCAGAAAACGAAATAGGCCGTCGCCAGGTCTATGCCGTAGATGTCGTTCGATATGATTTTCGCTGCATCCGAAGGGATGAGTGCGAAACCGAGCCGTACTGCCAGGCGGCTCAACAGTCTCTTGCGTTCAGCCGGTTCCGGAGAAACGACCACCAATATTTTGTGCTCTTTTTTTAGCATGATTGTTTGCGTAATTCGTTGAAAATATGTATCTTTACATCGTAATAAATTGGCATATTCTATCCCTTTCTCCATTTCGGGATGAAGCGGTTCCCGGAAGGTTTAAAGCCGGTTGTCCGCCGCACATACTCCATATCATCCGACAGTTCCAATTGTCCTGCATACTTGTCATAAGGCTGTTCCGCAATGAGAGTCTTCACGATGTCCCGGAACAGTTCCAGGTCTTTTTCCCGGCAACGGTCTGAAATACGAAACCGGCAGCCTTCCGGCAGATCGACACACATCAGATACACCGCATCATAGAACGCCATGAAACGTTCGGGTGCCATCTCGTAGAGCGGCATAAGTCTGGCCATGATACTGGAATGTGTCTCGCTCATCAGAATGCAAGTTTGTTGTCCGGATTGCCAACCGGTAGTTCATGCGGGTCACTCTGGGGTGTCTGCTCTCCGGCTGTCTTGCCTATGGTGAAATACTCCACTCCTCCGGACTTGTCATCTATAACCGGTTTCCCGTCCTTGTCCAGGAAGAGAGGCAGACCGCTTTTGGCGTCATACTTGTGTGGGTTGAACACCCAGCCCTTCCATTCGCAGTATTTTTTTATCTTTTCCTTGAAGGCAGTGGTACTGATGTATTTGCTTTGTTGCGGATCATAGTTTCGGAAATTATCATAAATCTCCTTGCGTGGGGTACGGCGGCAGTGCTCTTCGCTGCTGAAGTATTCGTCCGCCCAGGATATGATGGTCTCGCCAATCTCCTGCCTTAGCTTACGCTGCTGCAGGCGTTCGCCCGGTGCCTGCACGACCCCGAATTTAAGATAGAGCTGTATGCAGTTGGCCAGCATGTTCCAGGTCAGGTTCCACTGGGTGAAGTCCCATTCGGAAAAGAACAGCACCCCGAAATCATCCATGGGCTTGTGCTTGTCATTATAAAAATCGGAGAAGGCTATCAGCCATTGCCTGTCGGTATAGCTGGAACCGGTACCGCGGATGGCATGGTTCGTAGGAATATATACTTTGGGTGATTTGGCGAACGGATAAGTGATACGTGCGCCACCCTTTTTGTTCACGGTCCAGTCTCCGGTGAGATTGGGGAACAGAAACTCGAAGTTGAAGTTCAGCATGACATCGTCGATGAATACCAGGCGTGTCCGTTCGTCGATGTCATTCCAGATAAAGCTGTCGTTGAAGATGTCCGTCCGTTTCCCGGATATATAGACTGTATCGACAACCTGGCGCATCAGCTCACCGACAAGTGACTTGCCGCTGCGTCCGTTGCTGTCACCGACTTCCGACTGCTTGCCGTCCATGCCGATAACGGCACGTGTCACGTTCGCGTCCTTGCATTCCATCAGCATGTAGCCGATGGCGCACATCTTTGAAAGCAGATGAAGGTTGTTTTCAAAGATTTCACTCTCCTCAATCTCTTCAGGCCTCTTTCTCCAGGTGAAATTGCTGGTATTGATAAGGAACTGGAGATAGTGGCATTTCCTGCCTTCCGGAGAGAGTTCGTAGTCATACCTGCCATCCTTCTCCCTGAACACAATGAGGGGGTGGCCGAGGTATCTGGCATCGGTGTTCTTCCGTTGTTCATCCCATATCTGGTGGGTGATGCTTTCATATCCCACTTCCTTGACCTCATGCTGGGTGATGTGCCAGCAACGGTCACGGAAATAGAAATATTGCTCGTCACGGGACGGGGAGATGAAGTTCGGCTGGATGAAGGCGAGCCTTGACATCTGGAACGGTCCAACGTATTGCGATCCTCCCTTGAGCAGCTGGTTGTTGACGAAGCGGCTGCAGTTCTGTTCAGCAAAGGCGAACATGAAATCGCGTGCGTCCTCCACGTCAATGGTACGGACTACCGGTGGCTCTAGATGGATATATGTCCAGAGTTTGGTATCGAGCAGGCGGTAACGGCCGATACCCCGGTTCTGGAAAAAGGTCTTGGCGGCCACATAGTCGTACTCAAACACCGGCACCCTGTTACCGTTCGTTTCCTTGTAGTCCTCATTCCAGAACTTCTCATCCTCATCATAGGGTAGGGCGGATACCAGTTTGCCGTTCTCGTCAAACTTCCAGGCATAGCGGCCAAAGATAAATTCCGGAAGCTCCTGCAGGACCTCGCGGTGCTGCTCGGCAAATTTCTCATGGCTGTGCAGGTTCCATAATTCCCGCAGCTTCTGGTCATTCCATGTGGTGATTTTGAATACTTCCACGTATTTTCCCATTCCGGATTTTTCATTGCATGCCACTTCCAGGTCTTCGGCCAGTTCCTCTTCATGGCCGGCCAGTTTATCGGCCAAGAGGTCGTCCAGTCCCTTGTCGCCTTCATCGTTCTTGTTGATGTGGCCAATGAATATTTCCACCATGATGCCGCGGTTCTTCAGCATACGCATATATTCCTTGAAGTTGCGAGCAGCGGAGAAGAAACACCGGGGACGTGTATCGACGGGGGTATTAAACTTTATATTATTGGAGAGGTCATTCCAGTCCGCATCAAAAATGAAAGCCACTTCCTTGACCCCGCAGACAGTGATTATCTTGACAAGATCCTCCGGCAACGCCCCTTTCTGTCCCAGGTTCTGGATGCCGCTGACCGCTATGGAGGGGATACCGTGCTTGCATGCCTTTTCCGCTTTCTTTTCCCCTTCCTGGATGTAGAGCCTTGGGAACTGTTCTTTCCTCTTGTACATCTGCCTCATGCGTTCCGGGATGTATATGGGCGTACCGCTGCCGGCAGGAGACTTGTATTTGAACGGTTTCCCTTCCTTGTCCCGGTGTTCATCTGGGAACTGCCAGCGGACGCGGTAATACACTTTGAGCTCCTGCTTGCCACGCCCCGGCAGCTTACGGGTATAAGTGACCGGCATGCCGTCCAGGTCGTAATATTCGATGATGACATCATCCCCATCAACGATATTGCCGTATTCGTCAACGGTTCCCGGACGGAAAGTCTTCGCCTCGAAAATGCTCTGTGTATCTCCCTTCTTGAAGATATGTGCCGTCACGTCCTGATAGGTCAGCCCGCTGCCGGCAAGCATACGGGCGCAGAATGTATCTACGTTTTCTCCCTTGGCCTCCTTGCTCCGTTTTTTCATTTTGGCGGCTTTGGGAGCCTTTTTCTCCGGCTTCGGGTCGAGCAATACATTGAATTTGCGTGCCAGGTAATCACATGCTTCCAGGAACTGCATGTCTTCTGCCCTCTGCAGATAGTCCAGCGGTTCCTTGCCTTTTATATCCGGGCAACTGAAGCATTTGAAAATCTGTTTGGCCGGAGAGATATGCAACTTCTCCTGTCCATGGCATTTAGGGCATTCGCATTTATATTCGGCCCCCCGTTTGCGCAGTTCGTGGAAGTCACCGATAACATCAAGAAGCCTGCCTTTGGAAGCCTCCTTGATTCGTTTTATATCGTCTTGAGTAAAGTACATAGTTCTGTATATTGCCGCTACGAATTACACTGTTTCCGGGTTCGGATGGTAGGACTTAAATCTTACCGAGAAACAGCAAATACGTATCGAGTTCATTTTTCAGTCGGGCATTCTCATTCCTGAGCTGCTCTATCGTGTTGTTCCGGCAGGAAACAGCCTGGTGCAGCCGGCTGATTTCCTGCGAGTAATCAATCTGTTTCTCACTCTTTTCCACCTTCTTCAGCAGTCTTTGCTTTACTTTGCCTATTTCCTGCTCAAGATAGGCGTTCCGCTTTAACAGACTTCTGACTTGGGCCTCCATATGAATGGTGCGCTGTCGCTCCCTACGGTAATCCTTGAGCAGGTATTTGAATAAAGTTCCGATAGGGATATATGGTGTAAGATTTTCTTCCGTCATATGTTGTGGTGATTATCAAGAATGAGATTGGTGTGCCTTAAAACCATCGAGGAACATTTCGGCCATCACTATATTGATTCCGTGATGCTCCTTGAGGTTTTCTGGACGTCCGGTCAATGTCATGCTCAAATTCTCCTTACCATAATCACGCTCCACATCGAAGTATAATTCCTGCCCTCTGTCATCATGGAAAGTAATCCGGCACCTTTCCACCAATCCCCCCAGTTCTGAAGAGTCCAGCCATAAATCCGGCTTGTTATCTACCTTCAAATGGCAGTACCGATGTACCTTGCCACCTTTACGAATTAACTCCACTTCGACGATTGTCGCTACCTGATTGGTACGCAGGATGCGCACCTTCTGACCTTTTTTCATTGATATTTCTTTTTTATTCATTACTTTTTAGTTTTACGCTAATTCTACAATAGTAAATTCAACTAATTCAGAGGGAGAAATATCAAGAGTTCGCTTTTTACCTTCAGGTAAAACTGAAACTCTTGCATTACCTAAATATCGAAATATACATTGTTGATATCGGTTAAGAACCTTAAATCGCTTTCCATTCTTCTCAATCACCATTCCTTTACTAACAGGTCTTCCTGTTGAATCAACCAACCATTTATCCAGAAAAGATTCCTCCAATTGAGCAATTTTTTGTTTAAGCGGAGCAATCTGTTTTTTATAAGCATCTTCAAAAACTTTAATTTCTGAATAAATAGCTTGTACCTTTTTCGTGAGTTGTTCAGCATCTGCAATGCGGTTGCTGTATTTATCATCTGATTCTTTCATATCTGTTCTGGTTATATTTAAAGTTCACGCATCAACAGAACATCATTATAAGCATCTGCATCTATTTTTTTTGAGCAGATGCTTTTAATTTTGAATCCAGCTTCTAAAATATCAGCAAGATCTTTATCTGATAAGAAAGAACTCCTTATCTCAACGTATTCACCAGGCATTGTCAAGCCTACAATCTCTTTTTGTATCCAATACCTAACCCACCTATGTGCGCTTAGGAGATTGAAGATGATTTTCTCTATATTCATATTTATTCGATTACATTACAAAACATGTACAACAGTATGCTCCACTTTCAGGCATTCCCCCGAAGTCAACCCTGATACACAATTCTCCACAAATGACAAATGGCTTATCGCTTATCACTTTACCATAGACACCATAATGTTCGTGAAATACCTCAGAACCCGGTTTCATTGAGTCCAGTGCCTTTTTCATTTTCTCGGAGGTATAAACGGTTATCCATCTGTTTGCATAATTGTAATAAAGCAGTCCGACACCGAGAGAATCGCACATCTTCAATACGGTTTCTTCTACCTGCTGCCTGCTGAAGACAGCGCTGGTCTGCAGCTTCTGCACCTTAACGTCTGGGAATTTCTTTTTGAATGTTGTTTTAGTAACCATGATTTTTGTTATTAGATCATTGTCTGTTAAAAATTGTTACTCCTGCTATTTCTTCTATTTTATCTTTTGCCAGTTCCGGAATTCGAACCAATCCGCTACGCCAATTATTAAATGTGTAAATAGGTACCTTGCATTCTTCAGCTAACTTTTTAGCCATTTCAGGAGCTTCACATACTGGCAGACTACGTAAATAGGTGCGCAATGCCATGCCGTCAGTTGTTTTTTTCTTCTTTTTTTCTTCCATAATATATTTAATATTGATTATTTATTCATAGATTTATAATGCAAATATAAAAATATTATAGATAAACTATAGTTATTTTATAGTTAAACTTTTGCATTATTTTAGTTTTAATTTTTAATACTCTGATTATGAGTGAAATAATAGGAAATAAATTAAAGAAAATTCTAAAGAGAAAAGGTATTAATGCAAAGGAGTTTGGAGAAATGATAGGTAAATCAGAGCAGCGTGTGTATCAATATTATAATGCTACTAAATTTGACTCTGATCAAATTATAGAATTCTCTAATATCTTTAAAGTTCCTATCACATATTGGTTTGATGATGACTGTCAATTAAATCAATCAATTGTAAACGGTGATGGAAGTGCCGCTTCTGTATATGGTAATGCCACTGCTGGTATCATGGCAGATCAGAATAAGGAGATAGAACATCTTAAGCAATTGCTTAGTGAGAAAGAAAGACTGATTCAAGTTTTGATGAATAAGTAATATGGAACGGAGTTTAAAAATGTTGGGAATTTATGGAATTTGCATCTCGTTTGCGTCCCGTCAGATTGTTAATTTGTTGGGTGCAAATGGTGTACATATTATGCCAGGTACCTCGAAGAATAAAACTCCGAAACTGCTTTTTAAAAGTGTTTCGGAGTTTTTTGTTATAGGGAATTGTTTGCCCATTCTATAAAATATCATTCGCTGAATAGTTACAGCTTACTTATTAAAGATTGAATAAAATGAAAAAAGTTGGATTTCTGATTTTCTGTCTGTTTGCTATGTGCAGCATGGCAGGCAAGGCGCAGGATGTAGTGGCGGACAGTACCGGCTACATCGTTAAGGTAGGGGAGATGGCTCCAGATTTTACAGTGAAGCTGACGGATGGGAAAAGCATTACCCTTTCGGGACTTCGTGGGAAGGTGGTCATGTTGCAGTTTACCGCGAGCTGGTGTGGGGTATGCCGTAAGGAGATGCCTTTCATTGAGAAGGATATATGGCTGAAGCATAAGTCGAATCCGGATTTTATGCTGATTGGCATCGACCGTGACGAGCCGTTGGAGAAAGTGATTGCTTTTGGTAAGTCAACCGGAGTGACCTATCCTTTGGGTCTGGACCCGGGAGCGGATATATTTGCGAAGTATGCGCTCCGCAAGGCAGGTATCACACGCAATGTCCTGATTGATAAGGAAGGGCGTATTGTGAAGCTGACACGTCTGTATAACCCTGAAGAATTTGCTTCTCTGGTGAAGGAGATTGACGGAATGCTTTCTGAATAGTAGGAATAGGCAAGATATAAAAAAGGAAGTGCCCCCTAAAAGTTTTTGTCTAACTTTTAGGGGGCACTTCACTTTTATGCTTGTCGGGATAGTTTGGCAAGATAGTCATAATGTGTACCCTCTTTCACCAGCTCTGCTTTGAAGCCATTTTCGGCAGCATAGATGCTCAGGGTCTGAAAGTCGATATAGAGCCAGTCAAAGGAGTCGCCTTTGACATTCTTGTATTGCATCTGGAAGTCTACCTCTCCGTAGTAATCACCGGCAAGGTTGATAACAATACTGCCATCTTCCTCTTCGAACAGATAGCTCAGGTTGCTGGAATCCATTAAAACACAGCCTCCAGGCCGGAGCAGTAGCTTCATCTTCCGGAAAAAATCAGGCAGATTCTCCAACTTTCCGATAATGCCGGAACCGTTCATCAGCATCAGGATAGTGTCGTATTCATCGGCAAACTGTTCATTGAACAGATTGGTTTGTGATACGCTACGCACACCTCGCTGCTTCATCACTTCCACGGAAAGCGGGGAAATGTCGATGGCATGGACCTCTTTTCCGGCTTCTTGCAGGGTAAGGCTATGGCAACCGCTACCGGCACCCACATCCAGAATCTTTCCGGTCGCCATTTGCAGAGCAGTACGCTCCAGCAAGGGCATTTGCTTTTCTGTGCGGAATAGCTCTTCGACGGGAATTTCGTCCTCATCGAATTGTGAAGAGAACACGCGTAGGCGGTCGGCTTTATGCCGTTTAAAGTAATCGGCTATGGCTGCGCCCATCGGGTCCTTGTCGGCAGGCAATAAGGCTGTATTTATCATTTCTTATGTCTGTTAGCGCGTTTGCGGCGGATTTCTGCTTTCATTTTGGCTGAGGCGGAACCGTGTTGCCCGGTAATGTAGGTTTTCTTCTTGGCTTTGGTCTTTATCTTGTTTTCTTCTTTAGGTTTGTCCTTTTTGCCTTTGAAGACAATACCACCCATCATCGCTTCTTCTATACTCATATATTTCGTTGTTTTAGTGATGTAAAATATCATTTCTCCGGCAGTACCTCAATCCAATAGTCATCCGGGTCATTGATAAAGTACAGTCCCATTGCTGTGTTTTCGAAACATACCCATCCGTTTTCCTTATGGTATTGGCGTATGGCGTCGTAATCACCGGATACGCGGAAGCAGAGGTGACTCTCGTTCTCCCCTAATTCGTAGGCTTGTGGATGCTCCTTCAAGCAGGTCAGTTCCAGCAGGAAGCCGGTACTGCTGTCGGTCAGATAGACCAGAGTGAAAGAGCCGTCGGACGACTCTTTCCTATGATGTTCTTTCAGCCCCAGTGCCTTTTCGTAGAATGCGATGCTACGTTCCAAGTTGGTGACATTGATATTAAAATGGTCGAATTTACTTTTTATTTCCATTTGTTTATTTCTGATTTGATTATTTACAATTTACAGTCTGCGTGTGCGGTCATTTGACCATTGCTTTCAGAATTTCGCCTACATACGTGCGTGGCATACCTTCCATCGTTGCCGGTGAAGGCAGCTTCTTACATTCCAGAATGACCGTAGGCTCTGTCTGTCCCGTAGGATAGAAACGGATGGTATAGCTTTCTGCTTTTTCCATTTGTTCATACGGCTGGTCGGGCGACAGTATGCTGAATACAACTGGTTTGCCGTTGACTTTGCCCAAAGAACCTCCGGAGTTTGCTGTCATCATGGTCATGTTGAAAGGCTCTTGGCCGATGACGATAACCAATTTGCCTGCTCCGGTCTGGATGGCATCGGCTGACAATTGCTCGGGGGCTATGGTTTTGTATTCTTGCTGCTGGCTCTTTTGGGCAGGAACCAGTGCGGCAGGTTTCTTGACTTGGGGCACTTCGATGACTTGGGCATCTTTCACGATGCCTTCGGATGCCTTTTCAGCAGCCTGGGCAGGTTCCACGGTAACTTGTTTCTTCGGGGTGATTACCGTCGGACCGGAATTGACGACAGCCTTCACCTCTTTCTTTTCTTCCTTCTTTTCTTCTACCAGAGCTTTGGCAGTGGTGGCGCTCAATGCTTCTGCTGCTCCCAGGCAAAGGTCATCAACGAAGTCTACGGTTTTTCTGCGCCACTTGGCAAGTCCGCGTACCAGTTTGGTCTTCGCCTTGTTCAAGGCATACTTGTCTACAATCCACTCCTCGGCGGTATATTTTTCTTTTCCTTCGCGGTAGTTAAACCGTATCTTTTCTACTTCGAGCACGCTCTTTTCGGGTTGGCAGGTCACAGTCAGCTGGTAAAGGATTTTGGTACGGTCTAATGACAGAGCCGTAGAACTGAATACAATCCATTCATCCCCGATACCTACAATTTGTCCTTTCTCTTTGTCTGAGAATACTACACGGCTGGTATTTTCATTCTCTTTCAGACGGGCATCCATCCAGCCGAGCAGACGTTCGTAGATTTCATCCTGAGACATGCCGGGGATGCTGAATTCTTTGGTGAATACCACTTTGCCGTCCACCTCGGGAACAGCACCGGCCAGATATTTACTGTCGTCCCTATCCTGCGCCTGCAGCATGGCCGGCAGACAAAGGCAAAACAGTGTAAAAAGAAGTTGTGTCAAATTTTTCATAATAGTATGTGTTTTAATTATTAATTTACGAATTATGGGCTACAAGTTGGGGAGTTCGAAACTTTCACCACGGTGTGCAATGCTCAGAAAGCGGCATCCCTTGCTCTCGGCAAACTGCCGGAATGCGTTGCCTCCCTGATAATCTTCGCTGAAGTGCATCGGTACAAATATAGTGATTTTTATTCGTTCCACGAATTGTTCTGCTCCACGCATATAATCTTTTCCGATACGGCTGTCCACCGGAAACATGGCTACATCTACGGCAGGTGCAGTTTGCTGCAGCTCTCTCACTTCGGCCAGAAAGTCACCTTCGGCCTTGCGTATTTCCTGCGGAGTGGATTCCTCGCTCCAGTGCCAGTTGTTCAGGTCACCGGCATGGAACAGCCGTCTGCCCTGCAGGTCTATCAGGAAGGAGATACCCACATCGGTAGAACCGAAGGCCTGGATACGGATATGTTCGTCTTCGTAGGTGTCGCCCTTATTGATGTAGGTGGCATCTTCCGCTGAGGCGCGGCGGTGCTTCAGGATGTCTTTGGAGAATATGTAGCGGATGTCGGGCCGCAGTTTTTTCCATGAAAGAACTTCGCGATTGAAGTGGTCGGGATGGAAATGCGAGCATAGTACGTAGAGTACGCCCGGCTTTTCCAAGAGATAGTCGTGCACGATACCTTTATTGAAAACCTCTTCCGAGGAATCTTTATAGTAATCGATAATGACCGTCACTCCGTCCGCTTCAATCGCGAAGCCGCTATGGTAGATGTAATCAAGTTTCATTTACGGATTGAATTATAGCGCAATATTACAAAAAACGCTACACAAACTTCCGGTTTAAGCTGTTATTTTATGCAAAAGCACGCTACATCGGTACTTCTATGAAGAGAATGTGAGAGTCTTTCAATGTTTCCAGCTCAAAACTGCCGGTTTCGTATACTCCCATTCCGTCACGACGTGAGAGTATTGTGCCGTCCACTTTGACTTCACCTTCCATTACGAAGATGTATGCACCGGAATGCGATTGGTGCATGTGGTAGTCAATCTTCTTTCCGGCTTCTATTTCACCGATAGAAAACCAGGTCTGTTGTAGCAGTCTGGCAGGAGCATCGCCGTCAGGGGATACTATTAGTGCCATTTCATTTTTGCGCAGGAGTGGACGTACGTCGAAGTCCTGGTATGCGGGTGGTGTGTTCAGCTTTTCGGGCATCACCCAGATTTGCAGGAATTCTACCGCTTCAGTGTCACTGCCGTTCATTTCGCTGTGGTAGATGCCGGTGCCGGCGCTCATGGTTTGTATATCTCCCGGAGTGATGACGCGGCTGTTCTGATGATTGTCCCCATGTTTCAGTTTCCCTTTCAGGGGAATGGAGATGATTTCCATATTTTTATGAGGATGTGTGCCGAAGCCCTTTCCCGGAGCCACACGGTCGTCGTTCAGTACACGCAAGGCGCCGAAATTCATCCGGCGGGGATTGTAATACTCGTCGAAACTGAAGGTGTGGTGGCTGTCAAGCCAATCATATAGGGAATGACCTCTGCTGTCTGATTTGTCTATAACTTTTTTCATAATTTATTCCTTTTCTTAAAATGGTTTATGTACTAGTAACGCTTTGGAAAGCTATAAAGTTTAAAAACCGATGTCTAAGAATTTATAAATGAGTGGGGACTATGCCTTGACCTCGTTCTCCAGTGGCTTATGGTTCATAAAATCTTTGATGTTCTGCAAGGTTGTCGAAGCAATGTTTGCCAGTGCCTCGCGTGTGAAAAAGGCCTGGTGCGAAGTGACGATGACATTATTGAAGGACAGTAGCCGCGCCAGGGTATCGTCATCAATGATTTTGTCCGATTGGTCTTCATAGAAGTATTCGCTTTCCTCTTCGTACACATCCAGGCCGGCAGAGCCGATTTTCTTGTTTTTTAGTCCTTCAATCAGGGCGTTGGTATGGATGAGTTGTCCACGTCCGGTATTGATAATCATTACTCCGTCCTTCATTTTACTGATGGAATAGTCGTTGATGAGATATTTGGTCTGTTCAGTCAGCGGGCAGTGCAGGGAGATGATATCCGAATTGTGATATAGCTCATCCAGGCTGGTATATACCACTTGATGTTCACGGGCGAAATTATAGTCGGGATAGAGGTCGTAGGCAAGAATATTCATGCCGAATCCACGCAGGATACATATCAGTTTCTTGGCTATTTTTCCCGTGCCGATGATGCCTGCAGTTTTTCCGTACATGTCGAAGCCCAGAAGTCCGTGCAGCGAGAAGTTTCCGTCTCGTGTCCGCCAGGTAGCACGTGGAATTTTACGGTTGAGGGATAACATCAGGGCAACGGTATATTCTGCTACGGCATAAGGGGAGTAAGCAGGGACACGCACTACGGTAATGCCACGGTCGGCAGCTGCCTTTAAATCTACATTGTTGTAGCCGGCGCAGCGCAACGCCAATAATTTCACGCCGTTGTCTGCCATCAGACGGATAACTTCGGTATCGGCCGTGTCGTTCACGAAAATACAGACTGCGTCTACTCCTTGGGTTAAAATAACGTTGTGCTTGTTAAGATGCCCTTTATAGTAGCGGAGCTCAAAACCATATTCCTTGTTTTTTTCGTTGAAAGACGCTTCATCATAAGGTTTGCTGCCAAAAAATGCGATAGTGTATGCCATGGGATTTGTTGTTTTTTAAAATGTTACATAATTATAGGGAGATAACAAGTGGAAAGTTGATATGGTTCAGTGGCCGGAAGGATTCATAAAATGATAATTATTTCTATTTGTTTCATCAGAAACTATTTGGTATTTCAATTAAAGTTCTATATTAGGATAACTTTATGCACAAAATTCTTTTTCATGTGCAATATTATTGTACCTTTGCGCCCGAAAACAATTAAAAAAGATTTAGATGAGAAAATTTTCGTTGATTGGCATTGCGATGTTAATCGTTTCAATTCCAACTTTTGCGGGTGGTATCCTAACAAATACAAATCAGCATGTATCTTTTCTTAGAATGTTAGCGCGTGGTGCTTCCATTGATATTGACGGTGTCTATTCTAATCCGGCCGGTTTGGCCTTCTTGCCGGAAGATGGTCTCTATTTGTCTTTGAATGGACAAAGTGCTTATCAGACCCGTAACATAAAGGCGACATTTCCCTTGTTTATTGAAGATGGGAATACACGTTATTATAAAGGAAAAGCTTCTGCTCCTTTCATTCCTAGTTTTCAAGGTGCATATAAAAAAGGAGACTGGACTATTTCCGGTAGCTTTGCTGTTGTAGGTGGTGGCGGTAAGGCATCGTTTGATGATGGTTTGGGTATGTTCGATTCAATGGTGATGGGACAAGTCCATACTATTTCGGGTGGTCAAATCACTCCCAATATGTATTCTATCAATAGTGCAATGGATGGAAGCCAGTTTATTTATGGTGTGCAATTGGGGTTGTCGTATCAAGTTAATGATTGGTTAGGTGTGTTTGCCGGTGGACGTATGAATTATTTTACCGGTGGGTATGAAGGATTTCTGACTGCAACAGCACACAGTAATATTCCTACTTATGGTGGCATGGAATTGGTTGGTATCGATTTAGACTGCGACCAGACCGGCTGGGGATTGACCCCTATCTTGGGAGCTGATGTGAAGTTGGGCAAATGGAATATTGGGTTGAAGTACGAGTTTATGACAAGTCTTAATCTCGAAAATAAAACCAAAAAAGCTGAAGTGCGTGCAATGGGAACTGCTATGGGAGATGAAGGGAATCCTTTGGCTGACTATAAGGATGGTGTGAATACTCCGAGTGATATCCCTGCATTATTGACTGCAGCTGTTGGTTATGAATTCCTTCCTACGCTTCGTGCAACGCTGGAATATCACCATTTTTTTGATAAAGCGGCAGGGATGGCCAATGATAAGCAGAAAGCGTTGAAGCATGGCACACATGAAATTTTGATTGGTGCAGAATGGGATATAGCTAAACAGCTGACCATCAGTGGTGGTTATCAGCGTACAGATTATGGCTTGGCTGATGATTTTCAGAGTGATATAAGTTTTTCATGTGACTCTTATTCACTGGGGTTTGGTGCTGCCATCAAAATGACAAAGCATTTGACTATGAATATAGCCTATTTTTGGACAAACTATGATGATTATACAAAGAAGATAAGTGAAACCACCAAGAATGTTTATAGCCGTACTAATAAAGTGTTTGGTCTTGGTGTTGACTATAAGTTCTGATTTCACAATCCTACCTTTATATATTAAGAAGCCGTCTCAAATATCGATTTGAGGCGGCTTCTTTCTTATTTTATATTGGATTAGAAAGAATACTGTACAAGCAGGTTCATACGGTTGGCATGGTTGGTGGAATTGTCGAAGTTGGTGCGCCAGCCACGCAGATATTCAGCGCCTACCTGCATGTTCGGGGTTACGTTCCAGAATACGTTGGCTACGAAATACTGTCCGTAGCGGTAGGTACTTGGCAGGTCGTTGGGATAACCGTCTTCAGAGTAAAGGCGGGACATGCTGTAAGTGCTTGAAAGGAATATCTTTGGAGAAATGTTATATTGTAGACCTGCATACCAGCCCAGCATGGGCAATGCCTGCATTTTGCCTTCCTTTTCGGGATTGGGGACAATATCGACGTTCAGATTACTGATGTCATTCAGGTATTGCCCGATACCTTTACCATAGTTGACTTGTCCGAATGCCTGCCATTTTTTACCGAGGTTGAAGGTCGTTGAGGCTTGTACACCGTATCCGGTGACGCTGGAAGCCTTGTCCCTTTTCGTGCTGGTATATGTCATGCTGCGGATGATACCTCCTATACGCAGATGACTGCTGCTGTTCCAACTGTATTGTGCCGAAGCTGTGAAGTCCGGCATGCGTTGCTGGGCAATTTCGAATTGGCTGCTTGTTGTGCCGTCAACGGCAGGCGCCTCGATGGAAGCTTGGAAACGAAAGTCTTTCAGCCCTTTATAAGTATATGACAATTGTGTAGCGCGGTAGAACGTGGCACCGTTGGGCCCCTGGAAGTCAATGGTGGAGGGGAGGGCGCCTAAGTCCATGAAACCGCCGTAAGTATATCCCACCGTTATATTTCGGAATGACATATAAGCATTCCGTAGCTGGAATGTTTTGTCTCCTCCTCGGAAATTTCCGGCTGTATAGACTGTGAAGTCACCCAATAGCCGGGTGTGTCCGACTAATTTCAGAAAGATAGTGGCCGTACTGGCATCCATTTGAAATTGATTTTTGATTTTACTACTGCTTGGAATGTTGGCAGGAACAAAGTCAATATCATCCACAATACCTCCAAAATCATACTCGCCGGTGGCACGGACATACCCTCCGATACCCAGGGCGAATTTGCCTTGTTTGTCCATCAATAAGAAGCGGGGAGCTTTCGGGTCATGGATGTAAGGCAATTGTGACTCATTCATGATGCGGATAATCTCGTCGCCCGCTTTGTCGATGGTAACTATGACAATGCCGTTGGGGGCTTCGTCATCGATAATCTCTTTTTTTTGTGCATGGATAGTGGACAAGGGAAGTCCGGCTACGCACAACAGAAACATTGCTTTTAAGATTGTTTTCATTTAAGTTAGGTTTTGATGAATGTGCTTTCAACAACTTAAATGAAAAAAGGTTTTGTAGTCTTGGAGGAGGAAAGGAGGTTATTCCGTCAGTATTCTTGCCTTGAATGAAGATCGTATGCAAAATTACCCTTACCCTAATTTCCGGAATAACCTCCTGAGAATGTGTGTTAAGTTACTTATTTTTTCATGACGGCATTCCACAGCGCTTTGCGTAGGGTTCCCATGGTGTCATCGCCTTCATAATCCCAGAACATCATGCCTTTCATGCCATTTTTTAATATCCATTCACCTTTTGCGGCAATACTGCGGGGATTGTCGTAACCACAGTAGAAACTGCCGTTTTTGGTGACATAGGGGACATTGCCTTCTGTATCCCAATTTTCGATGACATAGCCGTCATCCTTACTCAGGTTGAGAATATCCCGATAATTGATGCTGCCGCCGGCATTGAAATCGGCTCTTCCGTAGAACGGAATTCCCAACACTAATTTGTCGGCAGATACCCCTGCATTCAGGTATTCGTCTACGGAACGCTGGCAGTCCCAGTAATTACTTGGCTTGTTCAATGCTGATTGATGCTGGGGGGCATCAACCAGATCATAGGCCATGATATTGACGAAATCTACATACGGGTCTACGGCCTTTACATCAATATATTTATAGCCTTCGCCTTGGGGACGCTTGTCCATGCAATAACCTGCATAGGTCAATAGGGTGGACTGCCCCAACGCTGCACGCAGGTCTTTCATCAATAGGGTGAAGTTTTCCACATCTACCAACTCGTCATAGGCATTGCTGCTGAAAGTCATACCGGGAAATTCCCAGTCAATGTCAATACCGTCTATGCCCTCACTCGAAACAAAGGCTTTGCAGTCTTGTGCGAATTGCTTGCGCATTTCCGGACTCTTCGCCAGGGCGGAGAAACCTCCGTCCTGGGAATTGTCAGTATTGGAAACGCTATTGGTAAAAGAGAGTAATATCTTCACATGTGGATACTGGCTCTTTATTTTCTTTACCTTATCAAAACGGGATTTATCACCTTGCAGGCCAAACTTTTCATAAATTCCGTTTTTAACATATAATTCTGCAAAAGCGTAGTTTATGTGGGTCAGGTATTTGGCATCGGGTATGGATGTGCCATAATAAGTGACGTAGCCCAATGCAACCCGGCCTGCAACCTGCTCGGCCATTTCGGTCTCGTTGTCTTCATTTCCCGGAGCTGGCAGTCCGGGCATGTAGTCGTCATTGTGACATGCGGCTACTAGAAAGACAGTAGCTATTATAAATAGCAGTTTCCTTTTCATAGAGAGTGCATATTATTCAGAATCGGTTTCTGCTTCAGTCTTGAAATAAGCATACCAGCCGCTGTCGTCCCAATCCACACCACCGCTATACTTGCCGGGATGATAGATTGTGATATAGTTCTCATCCAGTGTCAGCAGCCAAAATTTGTTGCTGCCTACGCTTTGTCCGTTGTCGTCATAATTTCCTCCGATGGTGGGGATACTTGTTATCAGTTCACCCAGTACTCCGTCTTCCGGTTTTTCGTGTGTGAAGGAGAAAGTACCTTCTGCCTTCAGGTTTCCGCTGGCATCATAGGTTTTCATCTTGTTTCCGTCGAATTCGAATACCATGGACTGGTCTCCCGCTTCGGCGGCAGTGACATTGGCCCACCAGGCAAAATTTGATTCGGGAGTATAGCCTGCACTGGTATATTTCCAGCCTCCATGAGCCCCCATATTGCAGACGGAACCCCAGCTGACTTCACGGAATTTCCAGGTCTTCTTGGCAGATTTGTCACTCTTGTCGGTTGCACCGGTGAAGTAAGTGGACCAATCGTCGAATACATTGGTCACAGTCACTACAACCGGATCTGTCTTGATAATCTGATTGGCGGAAATGCCCATATAGTAGATGGAATAGTCCGCATTGGACTCCATGATGACCGTAGCGTTGTCCGTGACCAGAGTCTTACTTTGTTTACTTCCTTCGCCCCCCCATTCTATGTGCCATGAACCGCCAATGTCCGGGCGGGAGTTTTTCAGGGCTATATACTGGTCGCCTTCCACTACTCCGTCTTGGTTGGGGAAGGGTTGGGTAATGGATATGGCGGCTTGTAATGCCTCTTTGGTTATGGGTGTACCGGCATCAGTCACATATTTGTCTCGCAAGTCTTCGTCTTCGATAGGATCGCATGCAGTAACGATGGAGGCTGAAGCAAGCATTGCTATCAATATTTTTGTTACTTTCATATTGTCTTTATTTATAGGTTAATACTCTTACATATTGTTCCAATCCGAGAACTGGGCAGATGCATCCCAGCCTGGATTCTGCTCAAGGACTCCATTGGAGATGTCGATTTCGTCTTGCGGAATGGGCCAGTAGCCTTGGGTTGCTTGTAGGCGTTTCTTATAGTCGAATTTTACCATCGGTACCACCGTAGCGGCATTTATTATATTGAACCCGGTCTGTTTGTTGAGTATGTCACCGGCTTCCTCAAGCGAAGGACCCGACCAGCGAAGGATATCCCACCAGCGGATGGACTCGAATGCAAGTTCCCAGCGGCGTTCCTGCTTGATGGCTTCCAGGGAGTAGGCCACCGGAGCCAAGTGGGAGCGGGCACGTACCTTGTTCAGACCCGTAGCGTCTTGTTTCAGCTCGGACTGCATGAGCAGAACGTCGGCAAAACGGATATGAATCAAGTCGGCTATTTGGAGTAGCTGTTGGGATGTCTGCGAAGATATTCCGGGGAACATCTGCTTGCCGAAAGGTTCGATTTTGCCTTCATTGTAGGAATTGATATTGATGTATTTTTTCTGGAAATAGCCGGTTTGTTCATAGTAACGATAGGATACGGTATATTCCGGTTCACCCTCGTCCATGGTGCAGTCCATCAGTACATTGCCGGCAACATTCGGATCAAGTGCTTTGTACGACCATATGGAACCGGTCAGACGGGGATCCTCCTTGTAACCGTCCGTATAGGTCTGCTTGGCGGCCCAGTCTTTCCATTCGTTGACCATAGCCGGAGATACAGGGCCAGCTCCCCAACCGGTGCCGAAGGGATAACTGTCTTTGTTGGAATAGTTGTCGGCAGACGGTGAATAGAATTGCGCGCATGTGTTGGAGAACCAGGTATAGGTCCAGTCGGATTTCAGGTTATGCTTGTTGGCGAATAAAGTTTCGTCGGAACTGTTTCCTTCCCATTTCAGGTTATGGTTGATAACGTATTGGTAACGGAACCCTCCGGTATTGTCTTCGGTAGCATCGTTGGTGTAGGCCCAGATGTTGCGTTGGTCGGACACCAGTTTATGACCGGAGTTGTTTACACAGTCATCTATCCAAGAGATGACCTCCTCTTTGGTAGTTCCGTTGGGGAGCTCGTTTTTTTCGTAGCGTCCGGTATAGAAAAGGAATACACGTGCCATCATGGCTTCGGCAGCATATTTTGTAGCGTGTCCGGTCATGTCTGAGCCTTTCGGATAAATCTTTGCCGGCATCATTTCGATAGCGTTTTTCAAGTCGGCTGCAATCTGGGTGTAGATTTCGTCTACGGATGCACGCGGCAGGTTGGTACTTTCCAGTGTGGTGCGTAAAGGAACTCCGCCAAAGACTTGTGCCAGCTCATAATAAGCCATGGCACGTAGGAAGTAGGACTCACCGAAAAGTCGGTTACGTTCGCTCTCGCTGGACCATGATTTCACATTCTCCATTGTGTTGATGGCATTGTTGGCACGGTTGATAAGGGTGTAGCAACGGTCCCAGATACCGGCAAATGTATTCAGATTGCCACTGTACATAAGGAAGTTGGTGGCACAGTTGTTGGAGTAGGAGAGGTTGCCTCCCAGACAGTCGTCACCTGCCAACTGGGCAATGTAATACTGGGAAGAGGTTTCAGGACTTTCAAACAACAGATGGGCGTATATGGCCGTCACCATCTCTTGGGCATCCTTTTCTGTCTCCGGGAAGTTGGCGGTTGTCTTTTCGGTCAAAAGTTCCGAATCGAGGAAGTTTTCGCATCCTGAAAGAAGAATCAGTATTGCTGATGCTATGAATAATATCTTTTTCATAATTTCTTCGGTTAATTAGAATTTTACATTTAAGCCTATCATATAGGTACGTGCACTGGGGTAGTAGCCCAGGTCGATGCCTGATGCCCAACCATAATCGTCGCCACCGTAACCGATTTCCGGGTCCATACCGGAATAGCCGGTGAAGGTAAAGAGGTTCTGTGCGGTCAGATACAGGCGCAGCTGTTGTACCGGTAACTTCTTGAATGCTTTCTTGAAGTCGAATCCCACAGTGATGTTCTTTATCTTGAGATAGTCTCCATCTTCGATGTAAATGTCTGATACTCTGTTCCAGTTGGAGCTGGAAGCGCTGGACAGTCTCGGGAACTTGTTGGACGTACCTTCGCCGTGCCAGCGTTGGAATATCTCTGCTGTATAGTTATTCAAGGGTGAGGAGGAGAAGTCACGATAACACTTCAGAATCTGCTGGCCGAATGCACCGTAAGTAGTGATTGAGAAGTCAATGGCCTTCCAGCTGGCATTCAGGGAAAGTCCCATTGTCAGGTCGGGATTCGGGTTACCTATCATAGTACGGTCATTGGCATCGAGCGTACCGCTATTGTCGGTGTCTGCCCAGATTACGTCACCCGGCTGTGTCTTGTCGCCGTTCAGTTTCGGACCTTTGTAGTTGTCTATCTGTTCCTGGTTCTGGAATATGCCGTTACTCTTGTAGCCGTAGAAGTAGCCGATGGGTTTGCCTACTTCAGCACGGAAGCACTCTTCGGCTCCTTCCCACAGAACGCTGCCGCTACCGTGGATGATTCCGTCTTTGTTGGCAATCTTGGTCACTTCATTCTTGTTGTGAGCAAGGGTCAGGTTGGCTCCATATTGGAAATCCTTTCCGATGTTGTCGTTCCAGTGGAGTCCTACTTCAATACCCGTGTTTTTTACATTACCGCCATTGACGGACACTGCATTGGCACCGAAGGAAGAGAGTACCGGAGCCGTAACCAGCCAGTCTCTGGTATTTTTGTTATACCAGTCGAATTCAAAGCCCAGGCGGTTGTTCAAGAAGCGTGCATCGATACCGAAATTCAATTGCTCCTGTGTTTCCCAGGTAAGGTCCGGGTTGGTCAGTCGGTAGGCGTATGAACCGGTACTGATGAGGTCCATGGAGTCGCCGAACGTATAACCGCCATATCCGTTGTTGGAAGTTATCAGTGAAAGATATTGGAAAGTAGATACATTACAGTTACCGTTTTGCCCCCAGGAAGCGCGTAGCTTTAAGAAGTCCAGCCATTTGATTCCTGACATGAAGGACTCGTTGCTGATAACCCATCCTGCGGATACTGAAGGGAAGTATCCCCAGCGGTGTCCGCGGGCAAAAGTGGAGGAACCGTCCGCACGCATGATGACAGAAGCCATGTATTTCTCCTGATAGTTGTAGTTGACACGTCCGAAGAAGGAGGCGATGGAACCTTCCCCGTTAGGCTTGCCAGTCAAGGAGGACACACTGTTGGCGGTCAATGGAACATTGGACAAATAAGCGTGCTTGAAATCATAGAAGTTTGAGCCTATGGCTGAACCGCTCATTTCTTCTCCCATACCCCATTTTTCAATACTCTGACCTACCAGGACGTCGATGTTGTGGTCATCGATATTGAAGATGTAGTTGGCTGTATTGTCCCATGACCAACGGTTATACATAGACATGGATTGGGTAACCTTGTCTTCTGCGTTGTTGAGTGACGCACTCAGATAATCGAATCTCGGCAAATAGGAACGATAACTGGAGGCTCCCATGATGTAACCGAACTGGCTCTTGATACGCAGGTTCTTGATGGGTTGCAGTTCTGCATAGAAGCTGCTCTGCATGTAATGGGACTTGCTTAGGTTCTGGTTCATATAGTAGTCCAGATAAGCTATCGGGTTTTTATTGGCTCCGTTGGAGATATCCCATTTGTAGTTATCCTTTTCCTGGTCTGCATAGAGGTAGTAGCCCCCGTCTGAATTGTAAGGGTGCATCAACGGGCTCATGATGAGCATATTGTGCACTCCGTTCCAATAAATGCCGCCGGTTCCGAATGAACCTTGCGTTTGCGAATATTTGTAGTTGATGGTTTCGCCCACTTTCAAGAAGTCAAGATTGCCTTTTTTCATGACTACGTGGTCCGAGTTGACACGGAAGTTGTAGCGGTTCATTTCTGGAAATTCGCCGGGAACTCCCATGGTGGCTTCTTGGTTGGTGTATGAAATACCTATGGCATATCTGGAACGGTCTGTTCCTCCGGTGATGTTGACTGCGTGGTTCTGTACCAATGCATCTTCATTCAGCACTTCCTTCAGCCAGTTTGTCCCTTTCCATGTTCCGTTCTGTATGGCCTGCAAATCCCTTTCCGGAATATAGGTCGCCCAGTTGTACGGACTCAATCCGTCCATTACACGGCCTTCATCCTGCATCATCATGTACTCTTGGGCATTGAGGATAGTAGGGATTTTGTAAAGGTTCTGCACGCCGACATAGCCGTCGTAACTGACTTCGGCAACGCCGGTTTTACCTCGTTTGGTGGTAATCAGGATAACGCCGTTGGCAGCACGCGCACCATAGATGGCGGCAGAAGCGGCATCCTTCAAGACGTCCAAAGATTCAATGTCACTCGGGTTCAGTCCGTCGATGCTACCGTTGGCAACTCCATCTACCACATAAAGCGGGGAGAAGGTTCCGGTAGTACCGATACCGCGGATATTCACCTTAAAGCCCGAACCCAGGAAGCCGTTGTTCTGCGTGATGTTGACACCCGGTGACTGGCTCTGCAAAGCGCCCAGGGCATCCACAGTGTTCAGCTTGGCTATGTCTTCTCCTTTTACTTGTACAGTGGCGCCGGTGACAAGTTTCTTTTTCTGTACACCGTAACCGACAACAACTACTTCATCCAGTAGTTCGGAATCTTCTGTAAGGGTGATTTTCATGTTGGCATCTGCTTTGGCTTCCTGCGTCTTATAACCGATGTAGGAAATGACCAGGGTGGCACCTCTTTTTACGTTTAGCGAGAATTTACCGTATAAGTCGGTGGTAACTCCATTGGTAGTACCTTTTTCCAAGATACTTGCTCCGATGATAGGCTCTCCATTCTGGTCGACAATGATACCGCGGGCTGTTTGTGCCTGCATCTGTTCTGTCACTCCGAATGAATTTTCCGAGTAGGTCTCTATTGCCATGATTTTGCTGCTTCCTATAAATAGGGAGGCGATGGCAATTGCTGTGAGGATTTTGTTGTTCGATGTTCCTCGTTTACGATTTTCATTCATAATAGATGTTTTTTGTTTAAGCTAATGGATCTCAAAATAAATAGGTTGAATAGAAGATGACACTAATAGTGTCTTGGGGCTTTCGGGTAAATCATAGGCATTCATTGTTTTTCTAAGGTTACTATATATAATATGGTATATTCTTGGTTAATATCAATGTGCTTTCCAGAGCTTCCGGATTGTTGTTATCAAATATAATCCTAATTTTCATTATTTAAAATATAGAATCGTATGTATTAAAATATGTTGTCCATTATTTTATTTGCTTAAGAAATTTGCGTGAATGAAATCTTGTTTGAGAGCAAACTTGGTTGCATGTTTTTGATTTTGTGCTAAAATCAGTTAATATATTGATTTTTATGCTATTGGTTTATGTTTTTTAAAACTATTGTAAATAATATTCTTGGTTTGGGAAATCTTATTTAAGTCTCGTTAACTAAATATGCACTGTCTGTAATTACTTCGAATAAAAAAAAGGAGCTTTGTCTTGCTTGGGATTTAGTTAAAATATATGTTGTTTGTTCATTTGCAAAACTTGTTGTACCTTTGCAACCGGATTTAAAATGTATGATGCCGTGAATAGCGGTCGTGTATTCTAGAACACCACGTAAAAAACAGGAGTATGAAACAAAAAGTATCTGTACCTTTTATGTTGCTGGGCATTCTGTTCAATGTATGCTTGATTGCAGCCAATCTTCTTGAGACTAAAGTTATCCAGGTTTTTGGTATTACCGTAACAGCCGGATTGCTGGTCTTCCCGATTTCTTATATTATCAACGATTGCATAGCCGAGGTTTGGGGCTTTCGTAAAGCCCGCCTGATTATCTGGAGCGGTTTTGCCATGAACTTTTTTGTGGTAATGCTGGGACTGATAGCCGTGGCGTTGCCTGCCGCCCCTTTCTGGGATGGTGCCGCGCATTTCAATTTTGTTTTTGGAATGGCGCCCCGTATTGTCATAGCCAGTCTGACGGCATTCTTGGTGGGCTCTTTTCTGAATGCCTACGTAATGAGCCGCATGAAACTGGCAAGCAACGGGCGTAATTTCTCCGCACGTGCCATTTGGTCGACGGTGGTTGGTGAGACGGCAGACTCGTTGATTTTCTTTCCGGTGGCGTTCGGAGGAATCATTGCATGGCGGGAGTTGCTGGTGATGATGTGTATCCAGATTCTGCTGAAGTCCATGTACGAGGTATTGATACTGCCTGTGACTATCCGTGTGGTAAAAGCTATTAAGCGGATAGACGGTAGTGATGTCTATGATGAAGGCATCTCCTATAAAGTATGGAAAATAGGCGATATTTAAAGCCCCTTACCCGTAGTGAGGGGAAATCAGTTATTATGTCAAACAAATAATTAGCAATGCCCTCTCTGTTTCCCTCCCTCCCTACGGGGGAGGGCAAGGGGAGAGGCTTTTAACAAGATGAATAGGGACACTGCTTTGGTGGTATTCAGTGGCGGGCAGGACTCGACCACTTGCCTCTTTTGGGCAAAACGTGAATTTAAGAAAGTGTATGCGCTGAGTTTTCTGTATGGACAGAAACATCAGAAGGAAGTGGACTTGGCGAGGGCCATTGCCCGTAAGGCAGGTGTGGAGTTCGAAGTAATGGATGTTTCCTTTATCGGCCGGCTGGGACATAACTCATTGACAGATGCCGGCATGGAGATGGACCAGGAGAAGCCGGCAGACAGCTTTCCGAATACTTTTGTGCCGGGACGCAATCTGTTTTTCCTGAGTATAGCCGCCGTCTACGCCCGCGAGCGGGGGATTAATCATATTGTGACGGGGGTGTCGCAGACCGATTTCAGCGGTTATCCCGATTGCCGGGATGCTTTCATCAAGTCGCTTAACGTGACGCTGAACCTGGCTATGGACGAGCAATTCGTACTGCACACACCACTGATGTGGATTGACAAAGCGGAGACCTGGGCGCTGGCAGACGAGCTTGGAGTGCTCGAACTTATACGTCACGAAACGCTGACTTGTTATAACGGTATCCCGGGAGATGGTTGTGGACACTGCCCGGCATGCACGTTGCGCAGAGAAGGATTGGAAAAGTTTTTGGCTTCTACTAAATGAGGCACACTTGTATCACTAAAAATATATGGCTATGACAGAATTGAAAGACCAACTTTCCCTTTTGGGGAGAAAGACAGAATACCGTCAGGACTATGCCCCCGAAGTATTGGAGGCATTTGATAACAAGCATCCCGGCAATGACTACTGGGTGCGTTTCAACTGCCCCGAATTCACCAGCCTCTGTCCCATCACGGGGCAACCGGACTTTGCGGAAATCCGTATTTGCTATATCCCCGATGTCAAGATGGTAGAGAGCAAGAGTTTGAAACTCTACTTGTTCAGCTTCCGCAATCATGGTGCTTTCCACGAGGATTGCGTGAACATCATAATGAAAGACCTCATTCATTTGATGAACCCTAAGTATATTGAGGTGACGGGTATCTTCACCCCGCGCGGAGGCATCTCCATTTATCCGTATGCCAATTACGGACGTCCCGGCACGAAGTTCGAGCAGATGGCAGAGCATCGTTTGATGAACCGTGAATGAGGACTGTTTTTGAAGGCCTCCGTAAATAATAAAGGGAGGCTTTGGGAGCAAATGATTGTTGCGCCGCTATATTTTATATTCTTGCTTACTAAAAACTATTCGTCCGACATATGTTTAATTATCGTCCAACAGCTATCGGACGATAATTAAACATATGTCGGACGATAATGTAACGACTGTCGGACGAATAGTCTTTAGTCAATGAAACATTAACCTGCTACCATCTTGGAAAGAATCTTTCCTATAGAGGATAGTAGGGGATGACTTTTGCAAAGATATAGACGATTCTTTAATAAAAATAGCGCCTTTTCCCAAAGACGCTATTCCCTCTTTATGACTTATTCACTACAAAGGGTTATTTTATTCTTTTGTAGCCATAGACAGCAAGGTTACCCAGTTCTTCTTCGATGCGCAATAGTTGGTTGTACTTCGCCATGCGGTCGGAGCGGCTCAGAGAACCGGTCTTGATTTGTCCGCTGTTGGTGGCAACGGCAATGTCTGCAATGGTGGCGTCCTCGGTTTCGCCGGAACGGTGAGAAGTCACTGTGGTATAACCGTGGCGGTGTGCCATTTCGATAGCATCCAGCGTTTCACTGAGTGAACCGATTTGATTGACTTTGATAAGGATGGAATTGGCGCAGCCCATGGCAATACCTTTTTCAAGGAATTCCACGTTAGTCACGAACAGGTCGTCGCCAACCAGCTGGCAACGGTTGCCGATGCGTTCGGTCAACTTCTTCCAGCCTTCCCAGTCGTTTTCGCTCATGCCATCCTCGATGGAGTCAATCGGGTAGTTATTAATCAAATCTTCCAAGTAAGCTATTTGTTCGTCGGCAGTACGTTTTTTACCATTTTCGCCTTCAAAGATGGAGTAGTCATAGATACCGTTCTTAAAGAACTCGGATGAGGCACAGTCCATACCGATTTTCACATCCTTGCCCGGTTCGTAGCCGGCAGCCTTGATGGCGCTCATGATGGAGTCCAGCGCATCTTCTGTTCCTGCCAGTGCCGGTGCAAAACCGCCTTCGTCACCTACGGCAGTGCTGAGGCCGCGGTCGTGCAACACTTTTTTCAAGGCGTGGAATACTTCGGCTCCCATGCGCAGGCCTTCACGGAAGGAAGAGGCGCCTACCGGCCGAATCATAAATTCTTGGAAAGCGATAGGAGCGTCGCTGTGTGAACCTCCATTGATGATATTCATCATCGGGACCGGCATTACGTAGGTATTTACTCCACCGATATATCTGTATAAAGGTATATCGAGATAATTGGCAGCGGCTTTGGCTACTGCCAGTGAGACACCCAGAATGGCGTTGGCACCCAGCTTGGATTTGGTAGGCGTGCCGTCCAACTCAAGCATCTTGTGGTCGATGGTACGCTGTTCCAGTGACGACCAGCCAATCAGTGCCGGTGCGATTATCTTGTTGACGTTTTCTACTGCTTTTAGTGTACCTTTACCACCGTAGCGTTGCTTGTCGCCATCGCGAAGTTCCAGCGCTTCGTGCTCGCCGGTAGAAGCACCGGAAGGCACTGCTGCGCGTCCCATAACACCACATTCCAGAATAACGTCCACTTCTACTGTGGGATTGCCGCGTGAATCAAGGATTTCACGGGCTACAATCTTTTCAATTTTCATACTTAAACTTTAATAATTTATTGTCCGTTGTCTTGTTTTAATTTGCAGCAAAGGTCGTACAAAAAGGCATATTGGGCAATACCTATAAATAGGGGTTTTTCATTTCCCGGCTCCTCTTTTTTTAGATTTATTATTGATAATACCCATCAATGGTGATTGCGTAATATGATATATACGATAAATCCACTCCATATAATTACCTACAATAAGCGATTGCACAGCTGGCTGTTAATAATGACCTTTGCACCGGTTTACTAACAACATTATAATTATTATAAAATTGAAAGCATATACACTTAAATTCTCGCTGCTGTTTTTCCTTCTGTTGGCTTCTCTGTCTGTACATGCGCAGAGGAGAGGAGGGATGATTTCGGGTAGAATCATTTCTACGGAAAAAGAAACGGTGGATTTTGCGACTGTTTATCTGAAAGGGACGAGTTATGGAGGAACCACGAATCAGGAAGGCCTCTATCACATCAAGGCGCCTGCCGGCGACTATACGCTGGTGGTGTCTGCCGTAGGTTATACAAAGGTGGAGAAAAAGGTGAAACTGGTCAATGATGAGCGGATGAAGCTGAACATAACCATCGCTCCCGAAACGCAACAGCTGGACGAGGTGACTATCGTTTCTACCGGAGTAAGCCGGGTGAAGAGGTCGGCATTCAATGCTGTGGCAGTCGATACAAAGGAACTCCAGAACACCACGAAGAATCTGAGCGATGCCTTGACCAAGGCTCCGGGCATGAAACTCCGTGAGTCGGGTGGGGTAGGTTCGGATATGCAGTTGATGCTGGACGGTTTTAGCGGAAAGCACGTCAAGGTGTTCATTGACGGTGTGCCGCAGGAAGGTGTGGGAAGCTCCTTCAGCCTGAACAATATTCCGGTGAGCTTTGCCGACCGTATAGAGGTATATAAGGGTGTAGTTCCCGTGGGCTTCGGTACGGATGCCATTGGCGGTGTCATCAATATTGTTACCAACAAGAAACGCCGGAACTGGTTCCTGGATGCTTCTTATTCTTACGGCTCGTTCAATACCCACCGCTCATACGTTAACTTCGGACAGACTTTCAAGAACGGTTTCAGCTATGAAATCAATGCCTTTCAAAACTACTCGGACAACGATTATCATGTAGATGCGCCGGTAAAGGATTTTGAGACGGGCAGTTTCAACGAAAGTGAGAAGGTGCGCGTGAAGCGTTTCAATGATACTTACCACAACGAAGCCATTGTGGCCAAAGCGGGTATTGTGGACAAAAGTTGGGCAGACCGGCTGATGTTCGGTTTCACCTATTCGCACATGTACAAGGACATACAGACCGGTGTACGCCAGAAGACAGTCTTCGGAGAAAAGCACCGCTTCGGTCATTCACTAATGCCTTCGATGGAATACAGCAAACGCAACTTGATAATCAAGGGGCTGGATATGGTGTTGACAGCCAACTACAATCGCAATGCCACTACGAATGTGGATACTGCCCGCTATGAATACAACTGGCTTGGTGAGAAACATCCGCTGAACAGTCCCGGCGAACAGTCCCGCCAGTATTCCCGTGCCGATAATGACAATTGGAACGGTACATTGACCTTGAATTACCGCATTGCCAGAGTCCACATGCTGACTTTCAATCATGTGTTGAGTGCATTCCAGCGTGATAATACTTCACTGTTGGCGGTGGAAGAACAGACGGATGCCATTGCCAAGCAGACCCGCAAGAATATCTCCGGTTTGTCATACCGCCTGATGCCTTCCGAAAAGTGGAACTTCTCGGCATTCGGCAAATACTACCGCCAGTATGTGGCAGGACCTATGGCCGAGGATGATACCGGTAGTAATTATGTACGCACCAGCCGTACGGTAGACTCTTGGGGATATGGTGCTGCCGGAACCTACTTCATCCTGCCCGGCTTGCAGGCGAAGCTCTCTTATGAAAAAGCTTACCGCCTGCCCACTATCGAAGAGATGTTTGGTGACGAAGACCTGGAGAGTGGAGACATCGGCATCCGTCCCGAGAAAAGTGACAACATCAACTTGAACCTGAGTTATTCCCGGAGTTTTGGAAAACATTCTGTCTACGTGGAAGGCGGTGTGGTATACCGCAATACGAAGGATTATATCCAGCGCAATATCCAGGACTTGAGCGGAGGAAAAGAAGGGGCCACTTATACCAACTACGGCAAGGTGCTGACGAAGGGATACAATGTATCGGCACGCTATGGCTTCGGACGCTGGCTGAGTGTGGGCGGCAACTTCACGCAGATGAATGTGCGTGACAATGAGAAGATGCAAATCGGCAGTACCGGCAACTCTGTGGAAAATCTCGGTTACAAGGCACGCATTCCCAATGTGCCCTATCAGTTTGCTGATTTTGACGTAAACTTCTATTGGCGCGACCTCTGGAAGAAAGGGAATATGCTGTCCGTGACTTACGACAACCAGTACATGCACAGCTTCTCCTACTATTCGCAGGCCATCGGTAGCAAGAACAAGGATTTCATGGTACCCGACCAGTTCTCCCATAACCTGACATTGAGCTATAGTCTGAAGAATGGCCGCTATAATATCTCGTTTGAATGCCGCAACTTCACGAACGAGGATTTGTACGACAATTTCAGTCTTCAGAAAGCCGGGCGTGCGTTCTATGGCAAGGTACGTGTACATTTTGGTGATTAATAAATATAATGGTTTTAATAGGTGTAATTAATAAGAAGAACAAATGAAGAAGAATTATCTTTTGTCCGGCCTCTTGGCAATGGCAATGACCGGAATGGCTTTAATTTCTTGTACAGACACAGACGAACCGGGTTCCGGCTCCGGTTCCGGTTCAAAGGGTAACTATGTGATAGCTGCCACGGCTACAGTTTCAGGTAGCTCCGTTCCTGTCCTGCTGACAGCCGAGTCACTGGAAAGCGGTGAAATTACTGCTGCCGGCAATGGCCTTGTGAACGATGGGGCTACTTACTGGGTGTTCTACGGAAACAAATATCTGTATGCCTTGAACTATCACCAGGGAAATGCAGGCACTACCCAGTCGTTCATTATGAATACAAACGGTGAACTGGAAAAACGTAGCCAGGAGTATAACGTCAATCGTTTCACTACCTACGGCTATTATGACCAATTTATAATGACGACTTCTACCGGCGACGGCCCTACGGAACTGAATGATGCAAATGGATATACTCCCCAATCTTTTTTGATTTCCTATCTGGATGTCGAGAAACAGACTTATACAAAGAACTCGGTAACAAAGGATACTCCATTTCTTGCCGAAAATTTCCTTGAAAATGGTGAATACGTAACACTGGCCGGTATAGAACAAGTGGGCAGTAAGGTTTATGCAGCAGCCATTCCCATGGGGCTTAGCCAGTATGGTTGCATGCAGAAGAACGAAGACGGTAGCTACAAGTGGGTGCTTTCCGGTAATGAGGATTTAATAAAGACAGAATCCGGCGGGCAGGGTAGCGGTGCCTATGAGAAGGACGAATTGCAATGGACCCAGTATCCTAATGAATGCCATATCGCTATCTTTGGTGATCAGACACTGAATTCTCATAAGGTCATCACTACAGACAAAATCAGTTATGCTGCCGGACGTAACCGTTCACAGTACTACCAGATGAACTGGCTTGCCGACGACGGCTATGTATATGTATTTTCTCCGAGCTATGCCAAGACCATGAGTGATTCGCGTCAGCAGACTACATTGCCTGCTGGAGTTGTACGCATCGATACCAAAGCAGAAGAATTTGATGCCGCTTATTACTATAATCTTGAAGAGAAAGCCAATGGCGCCTCTTTCTTGCGGACTTGGTATATTTCAGGTAATTATTTCCTGCTGCTGATGTATGATAAGGCAATTACGGCATCAGACAAGGTTGCCAACCAACTTGCCGTCTTCAATGCCTCCACTGGAGCTTTGACTTATGTGAACGGCCTTCCAAGCGATGTCTCTGGCTTTGGTAATACCCCGTACATGGAAAATGGCAACGCATATGTGGCAGTCACTACCTCTTCCGGCTATCCTGCCATCTATAAGGTAGACCCTGCCAATGCAACAGCTACCAAAGGTCTGGTTGTCAATGCAACCCAACTGAACGGTGTAGGTAAACTGGAATAAAGCTCCTATGAAGAAAGTTTTTCGTAAGATACATTTATGGCTTTCAGTCCCCTTCGGGCTACTGATTACCCTTATCTGTTTTTCCGGAGCCATGCTGGTATTCGAGACGGAGGTGATGGAGCTCTGCCACCGCGACCTCTACTATGTGGAGAAAGTCGGGCCGGCACCGCTTCCCATGGGCAAGGTGGCCGAAAAAGTGGCCGCTACTCTGCCGGATAGTGTTTCTGTGACGGGTGTCACAGCCTCGTCTGCTCCGGAGCGTGCCTGGCAGGTGAACCTTTCCAAACCTCGTCGTGCTTCCGTCTATGTAGACCAGTATACGGGTGAGATAAAGGGCAAGTATGAGCGTGCGCCGTTTTTCACGACCATGTTCCGCCTGCATCGCTGGTTGCTGGACAGCATGAAGCCCGATGGAGGCATCTTCTGGGGGAAAATGATTGTGGGCACTGCCACGCTGATGTTTGTCTTTGTCCTGATATCGGGCATTGTCATTTGGTGGCCCCGTACAAAGAAAGTTTTGAAGAACAGTCTGAAGATTGTTATCAATAAAGGTTGGCGCCGCTTCTGCTACGACCTGCATGTGGCAGGCGGTATGTACACGCTGATTTTTCTGCTGGCAATGGCGCTTACGGGACTGACATGGTCTTTCTCCTGGTATCGTACCGGTTTCTACAAGGTCTTCGGAGTGGAAACTGCGCAAGGAGGTGGGGGACACGGTGCTCCGGCACAAACTGCTGCCCACGGAGGAGATGGGGGACAAGGTCGGTCTGATGGCAGACCGGGAACTGAGAATCGTGAAAGAAAGCCCTTCTCTCCCTTTGCAAACTGGCAGAAGGTTTACGAAGAACTGAAGGAACTCAATCCTGATTATAGGCAGATAACCGTATCCAAAGGCTCTGCTACGGTATCTTTCAATCGGTTGGGCAACCAGCGTGCTGCCGACCGCTATACGTTCAATCTCCGTAGCGGTGAAATCACCGGGACTACCTTATATAAAGATACCGACATTTCAGGGAAAATCCGAGGCTGGATATTCTCCGTTCATGTAGGCAGTTGGGGAGGACTCGCCACTCGCATATTGAGTTTCCTTGCCGCTTTGACAGGTGCAAGTTTGCCGCTGACGGGCTATTATCTTTGGATTCGCAGATTGGGGCGGAAAGGCAGTAGGAAAGCGAACATGCAATTAAAGAAAGTTGCTTAGAAAAAGCAGGCAGTTTTATAAAAGGATGAAGATGTCCGCAAGATGCGCAGGCGTGCGTGTTTTGTGGGCGTTTTTTTATAAATACTTTTGGGCGGAGATTTCATTTATCCGCATTTCCTTCTCTTCTATCCGGATGCATCCTTCGCTTGCCAGCTCCGATAAGGCACGTGCCAGCGAGGGACGCGCCACTCCCAGTATTTGTGCCACTTCCTGCTGGTTGAGTATCGTGCCATGCATGCGTAGATAGTTCAGTATGCGCGATTTCAGGCTTTGCAGGGCAAAGGCATTCAGCTTTTTGGAGAGGAACAGAGTTCTGTCCGATACCAGTTGCAGAAAGTTGCGCATCACAGTGGGGTGTCGATGCAGGAACTCCAGGAAAACATTCTTGTTTATGATGAGTATCTCACATTTCTCTTTTGCTTCGATATTTACCGGGAAGCGGTTTTCGGAGGCAAAGACAAAAGCCGGGGCAAGTAGTTGCGGGGCTTTCAGCGTTTCTATGGTGAGTTGCTTTCCCTCTGCACTGACCATTTGGGTACGTACACTGCCGCTGCACAATATGAATAGAGAACGGTATGCTTCTCCCTGTATGGCAATAAAGTCAGCAGGTTTGTATTGCCTGCGTGCATGTTCGGGTGCCAGAATGAGGGATAATAATTCTTCTTCTGTTATGCCTTGGAAAGGAGGCATTTTCAATAATGTATGGATTTCCATTTTCTTTTTTACTTTTTTGTGATTCGATGTAACATTCGTGACAGTTTTCGCGTTGTAGAACTCTCATCTTTGCACAAAGATAATGCAAACCGAAAGTAATAGAAAATAAGCTTGCTTATTTTTATTGCTAAGGTGCCGCTTCTTTTATGGAAAGATAATGTAAACTTTTAAATGAATAGGAATATGGAATCAAACATGTTTTGTTATCAATGTCAGGAGACTGCCAAAGGAACTGGCTGTATATTGAAAGGTGTGTGTGGAAAAGAAAGCCATACGGCTCAAGCAATGGACTTGTTACTGTTTGTAGTCAGGGGCATCTCTGTTGTTGCCGATACATTACGTAAGGCAGATTGTCCGGTCTCTGAGGAAGTGAATGTTTTTGTGACGGATGCTCTGTTCTGCACCATTACGAATGCAAATTTCGACGATGAAAGCATCTTGAAGCGGGTGGATAAAGGAATCATCATGCGTAATGGATTGATTCAAGAAGCGGAACACAACAAAGTGTTCCTACCCAAAGTAGATGAACTGACTTGGCAGGGAACGCGTGATGACTATGCCGAAAAAGCGAAGACAGTAGGTGTTCTGCGTGAACAAGATGAAGACCTCCGCTCGTTGAAAGAATTGCTTGTCTATGGCTTGAAAGGTATGGCAGCCTATCTGGAGCATGCCATGCGTCTGGGATTCAATGATGATACGGTTCATGTTTTCATGCAACGCGCACTGGCTACCATTGCGGTTGAGTCTCTATCGGCAGAGGAGTGGGTGAAGCTGGTTCTCGAAGCCGGTGAGTTCGGAGTAAAGACAATGGCTCTATTGGATGCGGCCAATACCGGTACTTACGGTAATCCTGAAATTACAAAGGTGAATATCGGTGTGAAGAACCGTCCGGGAATTTTGATCAGCGGCCATGACTTGAAAGATATGGAAGAATTATTGAAACAGACTGAAGGCACGGGAGTAGACGTCTATACACATGGTGAAATGCTGCCTGCCCACTATTACCCCGCTTTCAAGAAATATTCCCATTTTGTAGGCAATTATGGTAATGCCTGGTGGAAACAGCGCGAAGAATTCACTTCCTTCAACGGACCGATTCTGTTTACCACCAATTGCATCGTTCCTCCTCTGGCAAATGCCGTGTATAAAGAACGTATGTTTACCACCAACTCTACCGGCTATCCGGGTTGCAAGTACATTGATAAGGATGCTGAAGGTAGGAAAGACTTTTCTGAAATCATAGAGATTGCCAAACAATGCCAGCCCCCGGTGGAGATAGAGCATGGAGAGATTATCGGCGGTTTTGCTCATAACCAGGTGCTGCAACTGGCAGACAAGGTGGTAAATGCCGTGAAGACCGGGGCCATACGCCGCTTTATCGTAATGGCAGGCTGTGATGGACGTATGAAGAGCCGTGACTACTACACGGAATTTGCCAAGGCCTTGCCGCAAGATACCGTTATCCTGACCGCAGGTTGTGCCAAATACCGCTATAACAAACTTGGTTTGGGAGATATCAACGGCATTCCCCGTGTATTGGATGCCGGACAGTGCAATGACAGCTATTCACTGGCGGTAATAGCCATGAAGCTGAAAGAAGTATTCCAGCTGAACGACATTAATGAACTTCCCATAGTCTACAACATAGCGTGGTACGAACAGAAAGCAGTTATTGTATTATTGGCATTATTGAGCCTCGGTGTGAAGGATATTCACTTAGGACCTACATTGCCCGCTTTCCTTTCTCCAAATGTCGTCAAGGTACTGGTTGATATGTTCCATATTGCAGGTATCGGTAGCGTGGAAGATGATTTGAAGAAATTCGGGTTATAGATGAAAGGGTACTGAAACTATCCTTTTATCACGTTATTTATCGCTTCCTCCGTTCCGCAGAATGGCCCGTGTGATTGTAGTTTTATGGTACACATGGCGGCGGCAAAGCATCCCGCTTCCCGGTGGGATGCGCCTTTGTTGCGCATATACAGATACCCCACCATATAGGTGTCTCCGCATCCCGTTGCATCTGTTATCTGAAGGGCCGGATAGGCGGGTATTTCGTGGAATTCTCCTTGGGCATATATCAGCGAACCTTTATCTCCCAGGGTCAGCAGCACTTCCTTCACGCCCCAGTCTGCAATCAGCAATGCAGCTTCGTGCGGTTCACTGCATCCGGTCAGCACTTCCATTTCAGCTTCGTTGGCTTTCAGGATATGGATATACTTCAATGCTTCTTTCTTTTCCGGCCAGTCTACGGCCAGCACCTTTTCATTCTCCACCTTGCGGAGAAATCCTTGCACGTCTACCGAGAGGAGTCCCTTGCCGGACAAGAACTTGATGACCTCCAAAGAGAAGTCGTCGGCAAGCAGACTGCCCAAGTGGATAATCCGTGCATCGGTATCTTTCAAACCTTCCACGGTGAAAGGGTCTGCTTTTGCCGTGACACGTTGTGTACGTTCGTTCTGGTTTTCTCCATAAATATTCTCGAAACAGACGGAATGTGTGCTGTGCAAGGCTTTGACGGAAATACCTTCTTTCCGAATGTCTTCCACAATGCCCATGTCAGTATCAGCCAAAGCTGTTACCAATAAAAAATCGTTAGCATTCAAGTGCTTGATGGCATGTGCAAAGTAGAAGGAGGTGCCTCCCGGCATATATATGGTATTTTTAGGGGTTACGACTTTATCTTGGGTAATATAACCGATGCAACATAGACTGTGTGTGTTCATTTCTTTGTTGGCTTTTTATTGCTTTATTGTATTGATTCCGTAAATTGGGCGCGAAGATAGTGATTTAATAACAATTCGACTATATTTGCAGCTGTAAATGTAGCCTCATTGAATATGAATTCATTAAAAACGAAAAGAGTACGTATGATAGTTGGCATTATAGTGGGTATTGTGGCTGTTGCGGTCATAGTGGGATTCGTTTTTGTCAATCAGCCGAGTTTCGGGAGGGCTCCTCAAGGAGAACGGTTGGAGAGGATTAAGAAGTCGCCTCATTACAAAGACGGAGAATTCCGGAATCTGCACAGTACGATGATGATGCCTTCCCAAAAGGGACGTTTGGGAGCTTTCTGGGGATTCTTGTTTAAGCAAGAAACCGATTTACGTCCTGAAAAAGAGATTCCGGTTATAAAGACGGACCTCAGCAAGATAAGCAAGGACGAGAATGTATTGGTATGGTTCGGACATTCATCCTATTTTATCCAGATAGACGGAAAGCGTATACTGGTAGACCCCGTATTTTGTGGGGCTTCTCCGGTTTCGTTTGTAAACAAGCCGTTCAAGGGGGCAGATGCCTACAAGCCTGCCGATATGCCGGAGATTGACTATCTGGTGATATCACATGACCATTGGGACCATCTGGATTATGAAACGGTGATGCAGCTGAAAAATCGGGTAGATAAGGTGGTCTGTCCTTTGGGGGTAGGTGAACATTTCGAGTATTGGGGATTTGAGAAATCATCCCTGGTTGAGCTGGATTGGTTTGAAGATACTGTACTGGATAAGGGATTTCTGCTTCATTGCTTGCCCGCCCGGCATTTTTCGGGCCGCTCGTTGAAAGCGAATCAGGCACTATGGGCCTCTTTCCTTATCGAAACCCCTTCGCAGAAGATTTATATGGGCGGTGATAGTGGATATGATACGCATTTTGCCGAAATAGGCAAGCAATATCCCGGCATTGACCTTGCCATATTGGAGAATGGGCAGTATAACGAAGATTGGAAATATATCCATACCATGCCCCAATATTTGGGACAAGTGGCCAGGGACTTGAATGCGGAAAAGCTTCTGACTGTCCATCATTCCAAATATGCTTTGGCTAGACACCGCTGGGACGAACCGTTGAAGAATGCCATGAATCTGAAAGAGAAAGACTCTTTGAACGTGTTGATGCCTATTATAGGGGAAGTGGTCCGGTTAAAATAATGAACGATATTGATTATTTAGCTATTGACGAGTTATTAACGGAAATATATATCCCTATCGAAAATAAAAGTAAGATAATATGTTGGAATTACCCGAAGTTATCACCCTGAGCAAACAAGTGAACAACGCCTTGAGCGGTAAAACAATCACGCAGGTATTCAATGCCACCAAACCGCATAAGTTTACGTTCTATAACGGCGATCCGTCGGAGTATGGTAAACTGCTCGTAGGCAAAACCATCCTTTCATCCGAAGGATATGGCATGTTTGTCAATTTCAATCTTTCGGATAATGTGATCATGAACATAGGCGACGGAGTCAGTGTCCGTTATTATAGTGCGGGAGATGAGATTCCTGCCAATTACCAGTTGTTGCTGACGTTTAATGATGATTCATTCCTTGTCTTCACGGTTGCAATGTATGGTTTTATCAATGTTTACCCTGATAGCTATATCGACAATAAGTACTATAAATTGAGTCGGGAAAGCATTTCGCCGTTGAGCGATAAATACACCGAAGCGGAATTTGAGAAACTCGTTGCCGAAGCAAAGAAGACCCTCTCTGCTAAAGCTCTATTAGCAACCAATCAGCGTATTCCCGGTGTAGGTAACGGCGTAACGCAGGATATTCTGTTCAATGCACGGATAAATCCCAAACAGAAAGTGCTATTTCTGTCGGATAATCAGAAAGAAGTTCTTTTTAATGCTCTAAAAGAAACATTGGTGGATATGACGTTCGAGGGTGGACGCGATACGCAAACAGATCTTTATGGCAACGCCGGAGGTTACAAAACCATTCTTTCTGCCAAAACATGGAAGAATCCTTGTCTCCGTTGTGGCAGTACCATCATAAAAGAGGCTTATATGGGTGGTTCGGTATATTATTGCCCAACGTGTCAACAGATAAAAGAATAAATGTCCACATTCTGTTAGCTCCCTTTATGTACGATGCAAGGAATTAATATTCTGTATAACTGTTTATTAATTCCTTGTATCGCATTCTGTTAATATCGTGTAGACACGATATTAACAGAATGCGAACACGATATGAATATCTTCTTTTCTTTATACTTTGTACGGACAAAAGGGGTGTTTTATAAAGCCCGCCCTTTGTAAACGTTTGACTGGGACAATGGAACCAGGACTCCGTTCAGCGTCAGGGTATTCGAATTGAAGTTCGGGCTGATTCTTGCCGATGCATTATTGCCGCCGTTGGTCAGTGTGATATACACTTGTGCGGATATTCCGATGCCTTGTACGCTGAAGCTGCAATTCACGTTTCCCTTTTTGTCGGTCGTGATTTTCATTTCCTTTCTGCTGCCGTCCACTGTGATGCCGCCTATTCCGTTGGGGCCTGCAAGGGCATTGTTGGCAGCTATTTGTACGGATGCGTGTTCACCGTCCATCAGAACGAAGTTTGTTGTCGATGAAACAAATGCGCTCCGTCCTCTCTTGAACACCAGCTGGTCTGCTTCCAATACAAACTTGCCCTCTTTCAATGCCTGGACGGCAATGGCATAGTTCCTTTCATTTTCCGCTTTTTCGCGTGCTTTCTGGGCTTCGCGTTGGGCTTTACGCTCTGCTTGGCGTGTTTCGCTGCTACTCTGTGCATACATCAGGGTCGATGCACTTACCAACACCAGTGTGATTAATGTAATGATTCGTTTCATAATTGTTCTTTGTTATTTAGTTAAGACCTTCTGGTTAATTAACAAATGAAAAACCAAAAAGATGCAGCTTGAATCTTAAATAAGCGTAAGACTTAACACTTCTTTGGTTTTGTTGGAAGTTCGTATTAAATTTCTTCCAAGGCATAATACTGGTAATCCCGGAGAATGGTCTGAAGAAAGTTTTCCGGGTTACTGTCATGAGGAGTGATGGAGAGAAGTTCCTGCACTTTTTTCGCAAGGGAGGCAATGCGGCGTGTACGGTCTTTCTTACCCGATTGCAGGGTCCGGGTAATGACGTTGATTTGCTCCAATGACAAGTCGGAAGCTTGTGGATAGGTAGGTCGGTAGTCTTTGGTCAGGTAGTCGAACTCATCGAGGCTGACGTGTATCTTGCGGTAATTCTTTTCCTTGATTACCATGGTGCCGGCGGCAAGGTCTCCCATTCGCTGGCTGTTTTTGGTCAAAAGGACGACCAGAAGTCCCAGACCACCGGTCACCGGTCCGTCGATAGGGAAGAGAAGCCATCGGAGCAGGTACGAGCCTATGCCGGGCGTGGAGCCGTCTGCCTTTACGACACGAATGTTCATCAGCCGCTTGCCGAAACTTTGTCCCTGGTTGAACATTTCGCAGAGAAATGCATAAAGCAAGACTGGCAGGTAGACAATGGTAAAAAAGAAAAGCATCGTGAAATCAGAGGGTAGATGAATCCGTGAAAACAAGGCCAAAGTAGAAAATACATAGAATCCGAGCAGAATATAATCTATGGCCAGTGCAATGAGCCGCTCACCGATACTGGCAGGCGTTTGACTGATGCGGACAAATTGTCCGGTGATAATTGTAGATTCTGCCATTCCTGATAAAACATTTTTAGTATTTCATTGCAAATATATCATTATTCTCTTATTTTTGTTACCTATTTCAGACAAAACTTCTCTGAAATAGTCATGGGGTATGAAAGAAGTGACGTTTATCCGGCAGAACATCGAAAAATGGAAACGAGCAGAAACAATGGTGGAGCAGGCGGAAAGTCTGTCTCCCGATGAACTTGCCGACGCATATACGGAGCTTACGGCAGATCTGGCTTTTGCCCAAACGCATTTCCCCGCTTCCCGCATCACTATCTATCTGAACAATCTTGCCTCGGCATTGCACAACCGCATTTATAGAAACAAGCGCGAGAAATGGTCAAGAATTATCACCTACTGGACCCGTGAAGTGCCTTCGGCCATGCACGATGCACGCCGTGAGCTGGTGGCTTCCTTCATTATATTTGTGGTCAGCGCATTGATAGGAGTGGTATCCGCTGCCGGAGACCCCGATTTTGTGCGTTTGATTTTAGGAAACTCCTATGTGGATATGACTTTGAACAATATCGCTAATGGTGAACCTATGGCTGTATATAACGGTTCCTCCGAGTTCCCCATGTTTCTGAGTATCACGCTGAACAATATCATGGTCTCCTTCAACTGCTTTGCCATGGGGTTGCTGACCAGTTTTGGCACCGGATACATGCTCCTTAACAATGGTATCATGATAGGGGCTTTCCAAACCTTCTTTTATCAGCACGACTTGCTTTGGGAGTCCTTCCTTGCCATTTGGCTGCACGGGACACTCGAAATCTGGGCGATTATTGTAGCCGGTGCCGCCGGTCTTGCCCTGGGCAACGGATGGCTCTTTCCCGGAACCTATTCAAGGCTGGAATCTTTCAAACGGGGAGCCAAAAAAGGACTGAAAATAGTGGTGGGTACGGTACCCGTATTCATCATGGCAGGATTTATAGAAGGATTCGTTACCCGCCATACCGAACTTCCGGATGCTTTGAGGTTCGGCTTTATTCTACTCTCTTTGTCGTTTATCTTTTTTTATTATATTTATTTACCTAACAGAAAGAAGCATGGAAGCACAGAAACCTAAAATCGCACTGTATGTACAACGTTCTTTTGGAGAGAAACTAACTGCTACCTTTGATTTTATCAAAGAGAATTGGAAGCCGTTGATGAAATTCACCACATATCTGATGTTGCCGCTTTGTCTGCTTCAGGGACTGAGCTTGAACGGGCTGATGAGCGGTACAATGGCTCTGGGTGATATGACCGGAGGCTCGTTCGACTCTTCTGTTGTCGGAGCGTCCATCATGGCACTGGTGACTTATTACAGTCTGTATGCCGTTCTCTATCTGCTAGGAACTGTCATGCTGACCTCTTTGGTCTACGCATTGGTCCGTACTTACAATGAACGGGAAAAACGCTTGGAGGGAGTGACGTTAGGGATGCTGAAGCCCTTGTTGTTCCGTAATGTCAGAAGGGTATTTCTGATAATGATTGTCGGTGTGCTTTTGGTGCTGTTTGTAGGGCTTATTGTTGGTTTTATAGCCACCGTCATTCCGTTCATGGCGATTGCGTTCTTGTTCGTTCTGCTCGTTGTGGTGGTGTCTGTGCCACTTGCTATTTGGGCTCCAGTCTATCTGTTCGAAGATATCTATATCATAGATGCCTTGAAGAAGGCCTACCGACTGGGTTTCGCTACCTGGGGAGGTATCGTACTGATTTCCATTGTTATGGGATTCATCGCCGCCATCTTGCAGGGAGTGACGATGATTCCATGGTATATCGGGACTATTGTGAAATATATCTTTGCAATGACTGATGCAGGTGGCGGTGCCACTGTATCGGCAGCCTATAGCTTTGTGCTTTATCTGCTGGCGGTGGTCCAGGCATTCGGCGTTTATATGTCCATGATTTTCTCATTGCTGGGACTGGCTTATCAATACGGTCATGCTTCGGAAAAGATAGATTATGTGATGGTGGAGAGTGATATTGACAATTTTGATAAACTCTGATAACGGACTATGAATATGGCTCCGGCTGATACACTGGTTTGTGATACTGCACAGGTTGCCGCTTGGCAGTCTGACCCGGCGTTTGCTTACAGTCGTGAGTTGATAGCTCCCGAAATTAATGTACTTGAGTGGTTCAGCAGATGGTTCGGCAAGCTGCTGGACAAGATATTCGGGAATACGTTGGTGGCAGAATATTCGGAAGTCGTATTGATATGCATTGCCGTTCTTATCCTGGTATTGGTCATTTGGTTTGTGTACAAGAAGCGTCCGGAACTGTTCATGCGTTCGCGCAAGAGTACCCTGCCCTATACAGTGGGGGAGGATACCATCTATGGAGTGGATTTTGCGGAAAGAATTGCCGATGCGCTTGCCCGGACGGATTATCGGGAGGCGGTGCGTTTGCTCTATCTGCAGACGCTGAAACAGCTCAGCGATGGAAAACGTATAGACTGGCAGTTATATAAAACGCCTACACAATATATCTATGAAGTCCGTCTGCCAGCTTTCCGCCAAATGACCAACCATTTTCTACGAGTACGTTACGGAAATTTTGAAGCGACCGAAACTTTGTTCCATGCGATGCGGGATTTGCAGAAAGAAGTGGAGAAAGGAGGGGCGGCATGAAGGGGAACCATTGGTTTATAGCCGGTATCATTGTTTTTCTGGTGTTGATGTTTGCGATAGAGTGCCGTCTGCCAAAGAAGTTTGTCTGGAACCCTACGTTCAGCCATTATGACAAGCAACCGTTCGGCTGTGCCGTGTTCGATAGCCTGCTGTCTTCATCGTTGCCGAAGGGATATTCGTTGTCGAGAAAGACTTTTTATGAACTGGAGCAGGAAGATACGACGCTCCGCCGCGGAATACTGGTTGTTACCGATAACCTGCATTTGACGGATGTAGATGTGGAGGCGATGTTGAAGATGGCGGGACGGGGAGACCGGATTATGCTGGCGGGGAGCTCTTTCAGCCGTATTTTGAAAGATACGCTGGGATTTGAGTGCAGCTATTCCTATTTCAGTCCGTCGGCTTTGAAAAAATATGCCACTGCATTGCTTTCGAAAGACAGTTTGTGCTGGGTGGGGGATTCGGCGGTTTATCCGCAGCAGACTTTCTGTTTCTATCCCCAACTTTGTCAGTCTTATTTCTTTGCAGATTCCATTTCTAGTAAAGTGTTGGCGGAAAAAACTGTTACCGGAGAAGCTGCTCATCCGGTTGCCATGTCGGTTTCTTGGGGAAAAGGGGAAGTTATACTGGCTTCCACTCCCCTGCTTTTTACGAACTATGGTGTGCTGGATGGGAAGAATGCGGCTTATCTTTTTCGTATATTGTCCCAGATGGGTGGATTTCCCATTGTCCGTACCGAAGGCTATATGAAAGAAACAGCCCAGGTACAGATGTCTCCTTTTCGCTATTTCCTTTCGCAGCCGCCGCTTCGCTGGGCATTGTACTTGAGTATGGTTTCCATCCTGCTCTTTATGATATTTACAGCCCGCAGGAAGCAGCGCACCATTCCGGTTATCCGCGAACCGGAAAATAAGTCTTTGGAGTTTGCAGAGTTGATAGGTACTCTTTATTATCAGAAGAAGGACCATGCTGACTTAGTCCGCAAGAAATATCTCTATTTTGCGGAGGAACTGAGGAGGGAAATACAAGTGGATGTGGAGGAAGTGGCAGAGGATGAGCGCTCTTTCGGCAGGATTGCCCGGAAGACGGGTATGGAAGCGGGGGAAATAGCCGCGTTCATCCGCGAGGTGAGGCCGGTGGTGTACGGAGGGCGCAGTATCTCTGAGGAAGAGATGAAACGGCTTATTGATAGAATGAATGAAATAATCAATCATATATAAAGAAGATATTTATGGAAGAGAACACAGAAAAACGGGTGGACTTGACTCTCTTTTCCGAGAAGATACAAGCGTTGAAGGACCGGATTGCTACGGTCATAGTGGGGCAGGAGCAGACGGTGGACCTGGTGCTGACGGTTGTCCTGGCAAACGGTCATGTGTTGCTGGAGGGAGTGCCGGGGGTGGCAAAGACACTGCTTGCCCGTCTGGTGGCACGCTTGATTAAGGCGGACTTCAGCCGCATTCAGTTTACTCCGGACTTGATGCCGAGTGACGTGTTGGGTACTACGGTCTTCAACATGAAAACCAATGACTTTGACTTTCATCAAGGACCGGTGTTTGCCGACCTCGTGCTGGTGGACGAGATAAACCGCGCTCCCGCCAAGACGCAGGCAGCCTTGTTCGAGGTTATGGAAGAACGGCAGGTCAGCATTGACGGTACCACGCATCAGATGGGAGAACTCTATACGATTCTGGCAACCCAGAATCCGGTGGAGCAGGAGGGGACTTATAAGTTGCCTGAAGCGCAACTGGACCGCTTCCTGATGAAAATAACCATGGGATATCCCTCATTGGAGGAGGAGGTGGACATCCTGGAGCGCCACCACGCCAATGCTTCGTTGGTGAAGTTGGAGAGCCTGGCGCCCGTGCTCACAAAAGAAGAACTGCTTTCGTTGCGCAGGCTGATGGAACACGTGTTTGTAGACCGCACGCTGCTTCAGTACATCGCGTTGATTGTACAGCAGACGCGTGCCAGCAAGGCTGTATATTTAGGAGCTTCTCCGCGTGCGTCCGTGGCAATGATGCAGGCCTCCAAGGCATATGCACTGTTGCAGGGACGTGACTTTGTGACACCGGAGGATATTAAGTTCGTTGCTCCGTATGTGCTTCAGCATCGCTTGATATTGACAGCGGAAGCCGAGATGGAAGGCTATTCGCCGGTAAAGGTGACGCAACGTCTGATTGATAAGGTGGAAGTGCCGAAATGAGATTAGGCCGCCGATTCTATATTGCTCTTGTTCTGATAGTCCTGCTGATGGGTATCGGGTACGTCTTTGCTCCATTCTTTGCAATCGGGCAGTGGGCGCTTTTTGTTTTGGCGGTGTCGGCGCTGGTGGATGGGGTGATGCTCTATCGCATTCGCGGCATCCGGGCATTCCGCCAGTGTGCTACCCGCTTCTCCAACGGAGATGAGAACACCGTGAACATACGTGTGGAGAGCAGTTATCCGCATCCGGTGGCTGTGGAAGTGGTGGATGAGATTCCTTTTGCATTCCAGTTGCGGAATATTGATTTCCGGATGAGGCTCCAGGCGAATGAGGGCAGGACGATTACGTATCATCTGCGTCCCACGCGGCGGGGGATTTACTCTTTCGGACGGATTCGGGTGTTTGTGGCAGGCAGAATGGGATTGCTTTCCCGCAGATATACTTGCGATGCTCCGCTGGATGTCAAGGTATATCCGTCCTATCTGATGCTCCATCGGTATGAGTTGCTTGCTATCAGCGACAACTTGACGGAATTGGGCATCAAACGTATCCGCAGGGTGGGGCATCATACGGAGTTCGAACAGATAAAGGAGTATGTGAAAGGCGACGATTACCGCACGATAAACTGGAAAGCAAGCGCCCGGAGGCACGAACTTATGGTAAATGTCTATCAAGACGAGCGTTCCCAGCAAATCTATAACGTGATAGACAAGGGGCGGATTATGCAGCAGGCATTTCGCGGGATGACCTTGCTGGACTATGCTATTAATGCCTCCCTGGTTCTTTCGTACGTTGTCATGCGGAAGGAGGATAAAGCCGGACTGGTAACGTTTAATGAGCACTTTGATACATTTATCCCCGCCTCCCGACAGCCCGGACAAATGCAGGCGTTATTGGAGAACCTTTACAGCCAGCAGACTACTTTTGGGGAGACCGACTTTTCCTCATTGTGCGTACATTTGAACAAGCGCGTCAACAAACGCAGTCTTTTGGTGCTGTATACCAATTTTTCCGGCATCGGCAGCTTGAATCGCCAGTTGGCTTATTTGCAGCAGTTGAACCGCCAGCACCGGTTGCTGGTCATCTTCTTCGAAGATGCCGCTCTGAAAGAGTACGTCGCCACTCCTGCGAGGGATACGGAAGGGTATTACCGCCATGTCATTGCCGAGAAATTTGTATTCGAGAAACGGCTGATAGTCTCCACCTTGAAGCAGCACGGCATCAGTTCTGTGCTGACTACACCGGAAAATCTTTCTGTGGACGTGATAAACAAGTATCTGGAGATGAAGTCACGTAGCCAGATATAAAAACAGTAACTAAGGTTATATAATCCGTAATAAGGGTAGTGAAGATGTCTGGATTTTCCTCTAATTTTGTAATTGGTATATTGTGAAGGTGTGGAAAACATATCCTTAAGATTTTATATATCTGAAGTTACAATAATGAGAATGACTTTATAGGTGATGAAAGACAATACATTGGACATAAAGACCGTATGTGAATGTAACCGGTGCCTGGGATGTAAAACGTTGCATCCTCAGGTAAGCATTATTAATCTGGAAAATCCTAGTGTGTATCAGGATGCTGTGAAGTTTGAATTCTATGCCATCCTACTGATTGAGGACTGTGAAGGGGATTGTGACTGCTGCGGACGGAAATATTATGATTATTCCAATGCTACGATGGTATTTCTTACTCCCGGCGAGATATTCCGGATGAACAAGAACAATACGCTTCCGGACAAAGGTTGGCTGCTGGCATTTCATCCCGATTTATTGCTTTGTACTACGTTAAAGAATCATATCGACAACTATACTTTCTTTTTCTACCGCAAGGAGGAGGCGTTGCATCTGTCACAGCGCGAAACGGCCAAAGTGACGTGTTGCCTTGAGAATATTGATGATGAACTTCATCATTCCATTGATACGCATAGCAATACCATCCTGTCCCGTCACATCGAATTGCTGCTGGATTATTGCTCACGTTACTATGAGCGGCAATTCATCACCCGTGAGAATAAGAACAAGATGATTCTGGGGAAAATGGAAGGGATATTGGACGAGTATATCACTTCCGGAAAGTTGCAGGAGGGGAAGCTGCCCACTTCCGGATGCTGTGCCGAAAAACTGAATCTTTCGACGGCTTACTTTGATGATTTGCTGAGGTTTGAGACGGGTAAGACATTGGCTGAATACTTCCAGTTCAAATGCTTGTACACGGCCAAGAAAATGTTATCGGAAGGCGGTAATACACCTGCTGCCGTAGCGCGTCGGCTGGGCTATCCGAGTGTGCAATATTTCAGTCTGGTGTTTAAGAAAGCAACGGGAGTTGCACCGAATGAATATAGATATTCACAAAATTGAGATGATGCAGATAGAATGAATTTATTAGACCAAAATATTTTATAATGGAGACCAAAGCTATATTTTTAGATGTAGACGGAACATTGGTGAGTTTCGACACTCACCGCGTTCCGCAGTCGGCTATCGAAGCGTTGCAGCAAGTTCATGAATCCGGTATAAAAATCATAATAGCAACTGGGAGGGCGTTTACCGATCTTCACGAGCTTGAAGAGATTCCATACGATGCAGTGATAGCTTTGAATGGGTCCGATTGTGTACTGAGAGATGGCACTCCTATATCTCGTAAACAGATTCCCGAAAAGGATTTTCAGATGGTACTGGTATTGGCTCAACATTATGGGTTTGCTCTGGCTATCGAAACGAATAAAGGTATTTTTGTCAACGAACTCAACCCGACCGTCATCGAATTGGCCAGGCTGGTCAATCACCCTACACCGCCGGTGGCAGACATCGAAAAAGAGTTTATGGGAGGCGAATGTTGTCAGTTATGCATATATTGTGATGAAGAAATGGAAAAAGAAGTAATGGCACAACTTCCCGGACTTTCTGTTTCCAGATGGAACCCTTTCTTCGCGGATGTCAATGTGGCGGGAGTAAACAAGGCTATGGGTATCAATGAGTTTGCTTCCTATTATGGATTTGATGTTTCAAGAACCATCGCTTTTGGTGATGGCGGGAATGATATTTCCATGATTCGTGCAGCCGGGATGGGAATAGCTATGGGAGGAGCTTCCGAGGCTGTGAAAAGCGTTGCCGATTATATAACGGAGGCGGTGGATGAGAATGGTGTCCGGAACGCCTTGGTTCGTTTCGGTATTCTGGAATAAAAATCGGCTATCAAAACTGATGAAAACTATAGTCTGTAAATATTATGCTTTTTAGAAAAATTACTTAAAGGATTTAATTTTAGCATCAATATTTTTAATTTGGAGGAATCTAAGTCATTTGACCAATATTTTGAGCGGATATTGATTAGTAAAGATACATTTTTGATTAAGGAAGGAGAAATAGAAAGATATAGTTATTTCGTTTTTGATGGGATATTGCGTTGTTGGCTTTTGAATCATAAAGGGGAAGAGTAAATTTTTTGGTTTTGTAAAGAAGGTACGTTTTCAATGTCGAACATGTCTTTTACCTTACAAACATGATCTGCATTTAATGTGCAGACAATTGTAGATAGCGTTATTTACCGAATAGACAAGAAGCGAGTAGATGAACTGTATACTGCTATTCCTAAGGTAAAAACTGTATTTGAAGATTTGAATGCTATACTACTGAGTAAACTCTTGAAAAGAAATATCGACTTGATTAAATATTCTCCTGAATAGTATTATCTACAGATGATTGAAGGATATGGCATTACATTAAACTATATACCACTCAAAGATATAGCTTCTTATTTGGGTATCATACCACAAGTACTAAGCAAAATCCGTAAACGTATTTTTTAACTTGGGTTCAGTGTATTGAATGTATAAGTTCCGAACTTTGCGGTTTTAAATAGCAATTACAATTATGATTAGAAAAATTAAAGTTACGGATTATCCACGTTTGATAGAAATTTGGGAAAGTGCAGTATTGAGTACACATGATTTTCTTAAAGAAGAAGATTTTCTATACTATAAGGAACAGCTTCCGGTATATTTTCAGTATGTCATTCTATTCGGGTTTGAACAGGAGGGAATCTTAATCGGATTTATGAGAATTGCAGAAGGAAATCTTGAAATGTTGTTTATTACCAATAATTATTGAGGCACAGGAATTGGGGAAAAACTGGTTACTTATGCCATAAATCATTTGCAGGTAACGAAAGTCGATGTGAACGAGCAGAATATTCAAGCTGTCGGTTTTTATAAATATATAGGCTTTAGCGTATACAAAAGGTCCGATTTGGACGGAGAAGGTAAAGAATATCCTATTTTACACATGCAGTTGTAGTTCGTAAGTCAGACCCCGATTTTAAAAATCATCATTTTTGCCAGCACTACTTTTTCTTCTCATATTCGGCTTTAACTATCTGACAGCAAGAATTTAACCACGTGTTTTTTTTCTGTTTTTTTGTTTATAATAAATAATATTTGTTAATGTCTATTTTGGGCTTATTTTCCGTTTTCTTTGTGCAAATATGGTGATTAAGGGGCGAACTCCGTTGTCTATAGTGCCGGAAGTATGGCTTTGGCTCCCCGTATATGGGCATTTTTTCCCTTCATGTCCTGTGTGTAATGCAGAGAAGCTTGGCGCATAATTCCCGAAACCTTATTACAAAACTTCGTCCCACGCATGTGTGTTCGCCGGTTTGCCTGCGTGAACCGTCGAGCCCACGTGCGTGGGACGAGGGTTTACATGAACCTTCATAATAAAAAGCATGGGACATACGTGGATTCTGCCTATACCTTCTTCCAGTTTTGTCCCTATCCGGAGGACGGTCTGCCCATTCATTGCTGCTCAGTTTCTTATTCTTGTGATGTAAGTCTGAGAAAGCTGAAACTCGAAAATTGCTTATGCACCGGATATTTCGGGTCCCCATTTTTGCCGGAGCGAGAAAAAGAAAAAGCTCTGAAATACTTGAATTTCAGAGCTTTGCTTTAATTTGCTATTTGCTTTCGCGGTGCGTACGGGACTCGAACCCGTGACCCCATGCGTGACAGGCATGTATTCTAACCAACTGAACTAACGCACCATTATTTCATTCTTTCGTTGCTATCTCTCTTGATTGCGGTTGCAAAGGTAGGCATTTCTTTGATATCTGCAATAGCTATGGCGAACTTTTTTCCAAGCGTTTTGTGCTGTATTTGCTTTATATCCTCATATTGAGAAGATTGGAAAAATAAGAGAAAAGTAAATTTAACAACTGTTTAGAAATACGTTTATGCACTGTTTTATTCTTGATATGAAAACCTTTCCTGGAGAAAACGAAACATTTCGGAGTTTGTTTTAAACTTCTTGCTCGAAAAGTTCGTTGTTTTGCAATAAATCGTTATTTTTGCGGACTCAAAACGAGAATGTTGTAATTTGAAAAATGATAAAAAACATTTTAGGATGATGAAAACAGCCAAACTGTTGCTGCACTGCCCTGACAAACCAGGCATATTGGCAGAAGTAACAGACTTTATAACGGTGAATAAAGGTAATATTATCTATCTGGATCAGTATGTAGACCATGTAGAGAATATCTTTTTTATGCGTATTGAATGGGAATTGAAAGATTTTCTGGTGCCTCAGGAAAAGATTGAGGATTATTTTGCCACTTTGTATGCACAGAAATATGAGATGAATTTCCGTCTCTATTTCTCCGATACAAAACCGCGTATGGCTATCTTTGTTTCAAAGATGTCCCATTGCTTGTTCGACTTGTTGGCGCGTTACACCGCTGGTGAGTGGAATGTGGAGATACCTCTTATTATAAGCAATCATCCCGATTTGCAGCACGTGGCCGAGCGTTTCGGTATTCCTTTCCATCTTTTCCCCATTACCAAAGAGACAAAGGAGGAACAAGAGAAGAAGGAAATGGAGTTACTGGCAAAGCATAAGATAACTTTCATAGTGCTGGCGCGCTACATGCAGGTCATTTCCGAGCAAATGATAAACGCTTATCCCAATAGGATAATCAATATCCATCACTCTTTCCTTCCGGCATTTGTGGGAGCGAAGCCCTATCATGCTGCGTTTGAACGTGGAGTGAAGATTATTGGAGCTACCAGCCACTATGTTACCACAGAATTGGATGCCGGTCCCATCATAGAGCAGGATGTGGTGCGTATTACACACAAGGACACTGTGCAGGATTTGGTGAACAAGGGTAAGGACTTGGAAAAGATTGTGCTTTCTCGTGCTGTTCAGAAGCATATTGAACGCAAGGTGTTGGCATATAAGAACAAAACGGTAATATTTAATTAGTTGATAGTTGATAATTGATAGTTGATGGTGGGGAACTTGTCATTACCTTTCAATTATTACCTTTCAATGGTCAATTCTCAATTAAAAAAATGAAAGTTGCAGTTGTCAAATATAATGCAGGCAATATCCGTTCGGTGGATTATGCTTTGAAGCGTCTGGGAGTAGAGGCAGTGATTACGGCGGATGAGGCTGTGCTACGTGCTGCCGATAAGGTTATCTTTCCCGGTGTGGGAGAGGCGGAAACCACTATGGACTTTTTGCGTGCCGGTGGTATGGATAGGCTGATAAAGGAGTTACGCCAGCCGGTATTGGGCATTTGCCTGGGCATGCAGTTGATGTGCCGCCACTCTGAAGAGGGGGATGTGGATTGCCTGGGTATTTTTGATACTGATGTGAAACGTTTCATTTCGCAGAGGCACGAGGATAAAGTACCTCATATGGGATGGAATACCATTGCCCGGACGAATAGCGGACTTTTTAAAGGCTTTACTAAAGAAGAGTTTGTTTATTTCGTACATAGTTTCTATGTGCCAGTCAATGATTGTACGGCAGCCGTGACGGATTACATTCATCCGTTCAGTGCCGCTTTGCATAAAGGCAATTACTACGCCACACAGTTCCATCCGGAAAAGAGTGGAAGTGTGGGAGAGCGTATTTTGCGGAATTTCCTGGAACTGTAAATCGTCAAATCGTAAATAAAATGATAGAACTGATTCCCGCTATTGACATTATTGACGGAAAATGTGTACGCCTTTCCCAAGGCGATTATGACAGCAAGAAGGTGTACAACGAAAATCCCGTGGAAGTGGCCCTGGAGCTGGAGGCTCATGGTATCCGCAGACTTCATGTGGTCGATTTGGACGGTGCGGCTTCCCATCATGTGGTAAACTACCGTACGTTGGAACAGATAGCTGTGCGTACGTCTCTTATTATTGATTTTGGAGGTGGGGTGAAGAGTGATGAAGATTTGGTGATAGCTTTTGAGAACGGTGCGCAGATGGTGACCGGTGGCAGCATTGCTGTGAAGAATCCCGAATTGTTCTGCAAATGGCTTCAAATGTATGGTTCCGAGAAAATTATTCTTGGCGCTGATGTGAAAGAGCATAAAATAGCCGTCAATGGTTGGAAGGATGAGAGTGGCTGCGAACTGTTTCCGTTCTTGAAAGACTATGTAGAGAAGGGGGTCCGTAAGGTTATCTGTACTGATATCAGTTGTGACGGAATGCTGCAAGGACCATCGATAGCGTTGTATAAGGAGATACTGGAGCACCATCCTGAACTCTATCTGATAGCCAGTGGAGGCGTAAGCTGTGCCGATGATATACGCCATTTGGAAGTTGTCGGCATACCTGCCGTTATTTTCGGTAAGGCTCTGTACGAAGGCCGCATCACCTTCAAAGAACTGGAAAACTTTGTTAGTTGAAAGGTGAAAATTGAAAATTAATCACTTATAACTCATAACTTATAACTCAAACCGCCGTGTTAGCAAAAAGAATCATTTCTTGCCTCGACATTAAAGATGGGCAGACAGTGAAAGGTACCAATTTCGTGAACCTCCGCCAGGCGGGCGACCCGGTAGAACTGGCGCGTGCTTATAGTGAGCAGGGTGCCGACGAACTGGTTTTTCTCGACATCACAGCCAGTTTTGAAGGCCGTAAGACTTTCACTGAATTGGTGAAACGCATAGCTGCGAATATCAGCATTCCTTTTACTGTAGGTGGAGGCATTCATGAACTGGGTGACGTGGATAGGCTACTGAATGCAGGTGCCGATAAAATCTCCATCAATTCCTCAGCTATCCGCCGTCCCGGATTGATAGACGAGATTGCGAAGAACTTCGGTTCTCAGGTTTGTGTACTGGCAGTTGATGCCAAACAGACAGAGAAGGGATGGCGGTGCTACTTGAACGGTGGTCGTGTGGAAACGGATAAGGAACTGTTTGCGTGGACAAAAGAAGCCCAGGAACGTGGTGCGGGCGAGATATTGTTCACCAGCATGAATCACGACGGTGTCAAGACCGGTTATGCCAATGAAGCGCTTTCCAGCCTTGCCGACGGATTGTCCATCCCCATCATTGCATCGGGAGGGGCAGGTGCCAAAGAACATTTTCGTGACGTCTTTTTGCAGGGAAAAGCAGATGCTGCCCTGGCAGCCAGTGTTTTTCATTTCGGAGAAATCAAAATTCCCGAATTAAAATCGTATCTTTGTGCCCAAGGAATTGCGATGAGAAGATGAAGGTGAGTTTACGATTGGACGATTTACGATTTACGATTGGGATTACTCAAGCAAATCATAAGTCTCCAGTCACTTAAAGTAATATCAATCGTAAATAGTAAATAGCTAAATCGTAAATAGAATGGATTTTGACAAGATGAACGGACTCGTTCCGGCGATTATACAAGATGCAGATACCGCTAAGGTGCTGATGCTTGGCTTCATGAACAAGGAGGCTTATGACAAGACGGTGGAAACTGGAAAGGTGACTTTCTTCAGCCGTACCAAGAACCGTCTTTGGACGAAAGGCGAGGAGAGTGGCAACTTCCTGAATGTGGTTTCCATGAAGGAAGACTGTGACCGGGATACGTTACTGGTGCAGGTACATCCCGTAGGCCCGGTTTGCCATACCGGCACAGATACTTGCTGGGGTGAGAAGAACGAACAGCCGGTTATGTTTCTAAAGCTTCTTCAGGATTTCATCTGTAAGCGTTATGATGAAATGCCCGAAGGTTCCTATACGACCAGTCTTTTCCAGTCCGGTATCAACAAAATGGCACAGAAGGTAGGCGAAGAGGCTGTGGAAACCGTCATTGAGGCTTGCAACGGTACGGACGAACGCCTGATTTATGAAGGAGCTGATTTGTTGTATCACCTCATCGTGCTGCTCACATCCAAAGGATACCGCATTGAAGACCTTGCGCGTGAATTGGAGGAACGTCACAGTGCGACGTGGAAGAAACATTAAGTAATTAAAAATTAATAATTAAAATGGGGGTGGGCGAGGCGCTGATAAGATATACGGACGTAGAGATACACCAGCAGGAGTTGTGCGTACTGAACGATGTGAATTTGGAACTTCACAAAGGGGAGTTCGTGTACCTGGTAGGTAAAGTGGGCTCCGGCAAGACGAGCCTGCTCAAGACTTTCTATGGCGAACTGGATATTGCATCGGGCGAGGCTGAAGTATTGGGGTATGACATGCTCCATATTAAGCGTAAGCACATCCCGCAGTTGCGCCGCAAGCTGGGAATCGTATTCCAGGACTTCCAGTTGCTGACAGACCGTACGGTGTACGACAACCTTGAATTTGTTCTCCGTGCTACCGGTTGGAAGAGCAAAGGGGAGATTAAGGACAAAATAGAAGAGGTGTTGAACCTGGTGGGGATGAGCAACAAAGGATATAAGCTGCCTAATGAACTGTCGGGTGGTGAGCAACAGCGCATTGTGATTGCGCGTGCAGTGCTCAACTCTCCGGAGATAATCCTTGCGGATGAGCCTACCGGAAACCTGGATTCGGAAACCGGACATGCCATTGCAGAACTTCTGCACGGCATCAGTGAAGCCGGCGCACTGGTGGTGATGACCACGCACAACCTGCAGCTGCTGCGAGAGTTTCCCGGCAAGGTGTACCGGTGCGCAGACCATCTGATGACTGATGTTACAGCAGAATACGCCCCTGCAATAACCAATGATTAGTAGTTAAGTAGTTATCTCTAACTACTGATTCTTATAAAGAACAGAAATTAACGATAAAGCTCCGCAGCTGCCTACTTGTAGCTCGTAGCTTGTAACTATAAACTAATTAATACAGGAACGAAAATGAAAGTTTTAAAGTTTGGAGGTACTTCAGTAGGTTCGGCTCAGCGAATGAAGGAAGTGGCCAAATTGATTACCGATGGTGAACGTAAGATTGTGGTTCTCTCTGCCATGTCGGGTACCACAAACACATTGGTTGAGATTTCGGACTATCTGTACAAGAAGAATCCGGAAGGTGCCAACGAGATTATCAACAAGCTGGAAAGTAAATATCGCCAGCACATTGATGAACTCTTTGCTACTCCGGAGTATAAACAGAAAGGCCTGGAACTCATCAAATCACATTTTGACTATATCCGTTCTTATACCAAAGACCTCTTCACTCTGTTTGAGGAGAAAGTGGTGTTGGCTCAGGGCGAGTTGATTTCCACCGCCATGATGAACTACTATCTGCAGGAATGCGGCGTGAAGTCTGTGTTGCTTCCGGCTTTAGAATACATGCGTACGGACAAGAATGCCGAGCCCGATCCGGTCTATATCAAGGACAAGCTCCAGGTTCAGCTGGAACTGCATCCGGATGCTGAGATTTATATCACTCAGGGGTACATCTGCCGCAACGCCTACGGCGAGATAGACAATCTGCAGCGTGGCGGAAGCGACTATACGGCTTCGCTGATTGGTGCTGCCATCAACGCTTCCGAAATCCAGATTTGGACGGATATCGACGGCATGCACAACAACGACCCCCGTATTGTGGACAAGACTGCGCCGGTGCGTCATCTGCATTTCGAAGAGGCCGCCGAGCTGGCATACTTCGGTGCCAAGATTCTGCACCCTACCTGCATCCAGCCTGCCAAGTATGCCAATATCCCCGTCCGTCTGCTCAATACGATGGACCCCACTGCTCCGGGTACGCTGATTTCCAACGATACGGAGAAGGGTAAGATTAAGGCGGTGGCTGCCAAGGACAACATTACGGCCATCAAGATAAAATCCAGCCGCATGTTGCTTGCTCACGGATTCTTGCGTAAGGTTTTCGAGATATTCGAGAGCTACCAGACTTCCATCGATATGATTTGTACGTCAGAAGTGGGTGTGTCCGTATCTATCGACAATGTGAAGCATCTCAATGAAATTCTGGATGACTTGAAGAAGTATGGCACAGTGACGGTGGACAAGGACATGTGCATCATCTGCGTGGTGGGCGACCTCGAATGGGAAAACGTCGGTTTCGAAGCCAAGGCATTGGATGCCATGCGCGACATACCGGTACGTATGATTTCTTTCGGTGGTAGCAACTATAATATCTCTTTCCTCATCCGCGAGTGCGACAAGAAGGCAGCGTTGCAGTCACTCAGTGATGCGCTGTTCAATGAGGAATAACTCTTGATATTTTTCAGACGCAGATTACACAGATGACGCAGATTCTTTTTGCTTCCTATTTGTGTAATCTGCGTCATCTGCGTCTGAAAAATTATTTGTAGACACCTCTTTCATCTTCCTTTTTTTAAACTAAACAAAGATTACGATTATTATATGAAAGGAACATTCCCTATCCATAGATTCCGCGAATTGCGTACTCCCTTCTATTACTACGACACAAAGGTCTTGCGCGACACACTTTCGTGCATCCGTACGGAAGCTGCCCGATATGGCAACTATTCGGTGCATTATGCCGTGAAGGCCAATGCCAATCCCAAGGTGCTTGCCATTATCCGCGAGAACGGCTTGGGTGCCGACTGTGTAAGTGGCGGTGAAATCCGTGCAGCCATCAAGGCAGGTTTTCCCACTGGCAAGATTGTTTTTGCAGGGGTGGGCAAGGCTGATTGGGAAATCAATCTGGGGCTGGATTATGACATTTTCTGCTTTAATGTGGAGTCTGTCCCCGAGCTGGAGATTATCAACGAGCTGGCTGCCGCTAAAGGTAAGGTGGCCAATGTGGCTTTCCGTATCAATCCCAATGTAGGTGCCCATACCCATGCCAATATTACCACTGGGCTGGCCGAAAACAAGTTTGGTATCAGCATGCAGGATATGGACCATGTGATAGACATTGCGCAGAATATGAAGAACCTGAGATTCATCGGACTGCATTTCCACATCGGTTCCCAAATATTGGATATGGGCGATTTCGTGGCTTTGTGTAACCGCGTCAACGAATTGCAGGATAAGCTGGAAGCTCGCCATATCCGCATCGAGCACGTCAATGTGGGGGGCGGACTCGGCATTGACTACGGTCACCCCAACCGTCAGCCGATACCCGACTTCAAAAGCTACTTCGAGACTTACAACAGCCATCTGAAACTCCGTCCCCACCAGACGCTCCACTTCGAGCTGGGACGTGCGGTAGTGGGACAATGCGGTTCATTGATTTCGCAGGTGCTTTATGTGAAGCAGGGCACCAACAAGCAGTTTGCCATCCTGGATGCTGGCATGGCGGATTTGATTCGTCCGGCCCTCTACCAAGCGTTCCATAAGATAGAGAATATCACTTCGGATGCACCGGTTCAGGCTTATGATGTCGTAGGGCCCATCTGCGAGTCTTCTGATGTATTCGGTAAGGCTATTGATTTGAATGGGGTGAAGCGTGGCGACCTTATCGCCCTCCGTTCGGCAGGGGCTTATGGCGAAATTATGGCTTCGGGCTATAACTGCCGTGAGCTGCCTCAAGGATATACGTCGGACGAGCTGGTATAGAGAGGCTGGAGATGCGTTGCATGAATGGCGAAGCATTTATTATACCAAGGCTTCTGTTTTTATATAAAAAATGTTATTGCGTGAACAACTTTTAAGGTTTCTTGTTACTTTTGTAATGATTTCAATTTAAATAAATACGATTATGATTACAGAAAAATTACAGAATGCAATTAATGAGCAGATTACGGCTGAGATGTGGTCTTCCAACCTTTATCTGGCAATGTCTTTCTATATGGAGAAAGAAGGTTATAACGGCATGGCTTCCTGGTTGAAGAAGCAGGCTTCTGAAGAAAAAGCTCATGCTTGCGAAATGGCTTCTTATATCATCAAGCGTGGCGGTAAGGCCAAACTGGACAAGATTGATGTTGTTCCCAATGACTTCGGTACTCCACTGGAAGTGTTCGAGCAGGTAGCCCAGCACGAACGCCGTGTTTCCAAAATGATTGATGAATTGGTAGATGTTGCCTCTGCCGAAAAAGATAAGGCTACACAAGACTTCCTTTGGGGATTCGTGCGCGAGCAGGTAGAAGAAGAAGCTACTGCCGACGGCATTGTAGATATGATAAAGAAAGCCGGTGATGCCGGAATCTTCTTCGTTGATTCAAAACTGGGAGAACGCAGATAAGAGAGAAACTAAAAAAATCCCGCGGCTAATTTTAGTCGCGGGATTTTTTTTAGTTATGAGTTATAAGTTGTGAGTTATTTGTTGATGAAGGGCTTATATCCGCAAGGGAAAGCACAAGCAAATAACTTATAACTCATAACTCATCACTCATTTCAGCACTCCCAGCTCTTTCCCCACCTTAATAAATGCAGCGATACATTTGTCCAGATGCTCCTTTTCGTGTCCGGCAGAGATTTGTACGCGGATGCGTGCCTGGTCTTTGGGCACTACGGGGTAGTAGAAGCCGGTGACGTAGATGCCTTCTTCCTGCATGCGGGTGGCATAAATCTGGGAGAGTTTGGCATCATACAGCATGACGGCGCAGATGGCGCTTTGTGTCGGCTTGATGTCGAAACCGGCGGCGGTCATCTTGTCGCGGAAGTAGTTCACGTTTTCCAGCAGTTTGTCATGCAGGGTATCGCTCTCTTTGAGCATCTTGAATACCTCGAGGCTGGCGCCGATGATGCCCGGAGCCAATGAGTTAGAGAAGAGGTACGGACGGCTGCGTTGGCGCAGCAGGTCGATGATTTCCTTGCGTCCGGTAGTGAATCCTCCCAAAGCGCCGCCAAAGGCTTTGCCCAAGGTTCCGGTATAGATGTCCACGCGTCCGTAGGTGCCGTATTGTTCGCTTACGCCGTGTCCCGTAGGGCCTACCACGCCGGCAGAGTGTGATTCGTCCACCATGACCAGCGCGTCGTATTTCTCGGCAAGGTCGCAAATCCGGTCCATCGGGGCAACGTTGCCGTCCATGGAAAATACCCCGTCTGTAACCACGATACGGAAACGCTGTGCCTGGGCTTCCTGCAGGCATCTTTCCAGGTCGGCCATGTCGGCATTGGCGTAGCGATAGCGTTTGGCTTTGCAGAGGCGTACGCCGTCAATGATGGAAGCATGGTTCAGGGAGTCCGAGATGATGGCGTCTTCCTCGGTGAAGAGGGGCTCGAACACACCGCCATTGGCGTCGAAACAAGCGGCGTAGAGAATGGTGTCTTCAGTCTTGAAGTAGTCGGAGATGGCTGCTTCCAGCTCCTTGTGGATGTCCTGCGTTCCGCAGATGAAGCGTACGGACGACATGCCGTATCCGCGGCGTTCCATAATCTGCTGGGCGGCGGCAATCAGCCGCGGGTGGTTGGACAGTCCCAGGTAATTGTTGGCACAGAAGTTCAGCACCTCTTTGCCTTTTACGCTGATGGCAGCTTGTTGTGCACTCTCAATCAGTCGTTCTTCCTTGTAGAGTCCGGCTTCTTTTATTTCAGCAAGTGTCTTGCTGAGATGGTCTTTCATTTTACCGTACATAGCATTTTATTTTTTAGGTAATACGTTGTCATTACATTTCCCACAAAGAACATCATTTTTCTTGGAATAAACAATATCAATATGGCAGAAATATGAAAAAAAAGTATGTATATTTGCACCATATATAATAACGAAACCTTATAAATAACTCGTATGAAGAATATTTTGGTAATTGGAGCTACCGGACAGATTGGGTCGGAACTCACGCTGGAGTTGCGCAAACGTTATGGCGATGACCATGTTGTGGCAGGATACATTCCGAGTGCTATGCCCAAGGGAGAATTGAAAGCATCCGGCCCTTCGGCCATTGCCGACGTGACAGACCGTCAGTCCATCGAGGTGGTGGCACGTCAGTTCAAGATTGATACTATCTACAACCTGGCTGCCTTGCTCTCGGTAGTTGCCGAAAGCCGTCCGGCCATGGCTTGGAAAATCGGTATCGACGGGTTGTGGAATGTACTGGAAGTGGCACGTGAGTACAATTGTGCCGTGTTTACTCCGAGTTCCATCGGTTCGTTCGGCGAAGCTACGCCTCATGTGAAGACACCGCAGGACACTATCCAGCGTCCGCGTACCATGTATGGGGTGACAAAAGTGACGACTGAATTGTTGAGTGACTATTACTATACAAAATATGGTGTGGATACACGCTCGGTACGTTTTCCGGGAATCATTTCGAACGTGACCCCTCCGGGTGGCGGCACTACGGACTATGCGGTGGATATTTTCTACTCTGCCGTGAAGGGAGAAAAATTCGTATGTCCGGTGAAGGCCGGCACGTATATGGATATGATGTATATGCCCGACGCACTGAACGCGGCCATCTCGCTGATGGAAGCGGCACCGGCAAGGCTGAAGCACCGCAACGCTTTCAACATCGCCTCCATGAGTTTTGACCCGGAACAGATTTATCAGGAAATTAAGAAGCATATGCCTGATTTTGAGATGGCATACGAGATTGATCCGCTGAAGCAGGCCATTGCCGACAGCTGGCCCGACTCTCTGGATGACTCTTGTGCACGCGAGGAATGGGACTGGATGCCGCAGTACGACCTGGAGTCCATGACCGTAGACATGCTTGAGAAATTAAGAGCTAAATTAAACAAGTGACCGTAAGCGGTCCGTAAAGAATGAAAAAACTTTTATTGGGATTTTTGTTGTTCACCTTTTTGATTTCGTGCGGAAACAAAAAGGCGAAAATGGATCCCTTTGCTACCATTACGGAAATGGTGGATTCGGCCGGTCACAAGGCCGATACGCTGCTGGAAGCAGAAGTGAAGGAAGAACCGAAGCCGATGGAGGCAGACGAGCTGTTTGATGATTTTATCTTCAATTATGCTTCGGATGATGCCCTGCAAAGGCAGAGGACGGTATTTCCTTTGCCCTATTACAATCGTGACACGCCGTCAAAGATAGAGGAAGAGTTTTGGAAGCATGATTATCTGTTTACCAAGCAGAACTATTACACCTTGCTTTTTGATAAGGAAGAGGATATGGACATGGTGGGCGATACTACGCTGACATCGGTGCAAGTGGAGTGGATTTTCTTGAAAACGCGTATGGTGAAGCGTTATTATTTTGAGCGGAAGCGGGGAATGTGGATGCTCGAGGCCATTAACCTGCGCGAGATGGAGAAAGGTGAAAATGAGGACTTCGTGGAATTCTATACCCGTTTTGTGACGGACAGTGTCTATCAGAGCAAGCATATCAGGCATCCGCTACAATTCATCACCATAGACCCTGATGACGAGTTTTCTATTCTGGAAACTACTTTGGATGTGGACCAGTGGTATGCCTTTCGTCCGGTAATGCCTACCGACAGATTGTCTAATATCAATTACGGACAGAAGAATGAGGACTTGTCGGATACCAAAATACTGAAGGTAAATGGCATAGGCAACGGATACTCCAATATCTTCTATTTCCGCAAACGCAGTAAGGGATGGGAGCTGTACAAATATGAAGACACGAGCATTTAAAATAAAGGAGGAAAGGTTTGAGGAAGATACCCAATACATTTGGAATTGACGTTACTGCTGCAAGATTTCTGGAATACGGTTCGGAGGATGAACTGCGGGGGCTGATTGCAGCAGGACAGGTCGTTGCGCCCTGGCTGCATATCGGTGGAGGGAGCAACCTGCTCTTTATTAAGGATTATGAAGGCACGGTACTGCATTCACGTATCGGTGGCCTGGAGGTGACGTCAGAGGATGAGGAGCACGTGTCGGTGCGTGTGGGCGCCGGTGTGGTATGGGACGATTTTGTGGCCTACTGTGTGGAGCGGCATTGGTATGGTGCCGAGAACCTTTCGCTGATACCGGGTGAGGTGGGGGCGAGCGCAGTACAGAATATCGGTGCCTATGGTGTGGAAGTAAAGGACCTGATAACATCCGTGGAAACCATAAACATGGCAAGGGAGAAGCGTATCTACGGGGTGGACGAATGCGGCTACTCCTACAGAAAGAGCTTGTTTAAGCAACCGGAGATGAAGACCGTGTTTGTGACTTACGTGAACTTCTGCCTGGGTAAACGGGAACATTATACATTGGATTACGGTACTATCCGGCAGGAGCTGGAGAAATATCCGGTGCTGAATCTGGAAATTTTGCGCCGCGTGATTATAGACATCCGTCAAAGCAAGTTGCCCGACCCGAAGGTGCTGGGCAATGCGGGTAGTTTTTTTATGAACCCCATCGTGCCGCGTCGGCAGTTCGAGTCTTTGCAACGGGAATATCCGGACATGCCCCACTATGATGTGGATGCCGGTCGGGTAAAGATACCGGCTGCCTGGATGATAGACCGGTGTGGCTGGAAAGGCAAGGCGCTGGGGCCTGCTGCGGTGCACGGCCGGCAGGCGTTGGTACTGGTGAACTCGGGTGGTGCCACGGGAGCGGATATTGTCGCTCTTTCGGATGCCGTGCGGGCTTCTGTCCGCGAGAAATTCGGCATTGATATTCACCCGGAAGTTTGTTTGATAAAATAGTAAGAGAGTTTTGACACACCCAAACATCGTTGTATATAACCTGATTTTAGAAATTTATTTGATTTAGTCAATGGGAAAACTCAGAATATTAGGAAGCGGAACTTCGACCGGTGTGCCTGAGATAGGCTGTACTTGTCCGGTCTGCACTTCCACTGACCCGCGGGACAACCGCTTGCGTGCGTCATCCCTGCTGCATACGGATGATGCGGTGATATTGATAGATTGTGGTCCTGACTTCAGGGAACAGATGCTGCGTGCTTCTTCTTTTGAGAAGATAGACGGCGTACTGGTGACACACGAACACTATGACCATGTGGGTGGTCTGGATGATTTGCGCCCGTTCGGTCGTTTTGCCGATATTCCTATCTATTCCGATGCTTACACTGCTGCCCATCTGAGGGTAAGGATGCCTTACTGTTTTGTCGATAAGGTATATCCGGGAGTTCCGCGTATCTATCTGCAGGAAGTGGAGGCGGGGCAAGCGTTCTACATCAATCGGACGGAGGTGCTGCCTTTACGGGTGATGCACGGCAGGCTTCCCATCCTGGGCTACCGCATTGGCGGCCGGCTGGGATATATCACGGATATGCACGCAATGCCTGAGGAATCTTATGAACAATTGAAGGGCTTGGACGTTTTGGTAATGAATGCTTTACGGCCAAAGCCGCATCCTACGCACCAGAGTATTTCGGAGGCGTTGGAGGCTGCCGGACGTATTGGTGCCAAAGAGACCTATTTCATCCATATGAGCCATCATGCAGGGCTTCATGCCGACATCGAAAAGCAGCTGCCACCCCATGTACACTTTGCCTACGATGGACTTGAAATAGATTTCTAAACTTTTTGAAACATTTGTTTTGTTTTATTAGTAGAAAATGCTATTTTTGCCAAAAGTTGATGAATAAATGCCATGAAACTCCGACTCCTCATACAGATAGCTGTCGTTGTGTCCATAGTGCTGCTATGTACCGGTTTTGGTGTGTATTCCTTCCTGCGGTTGAATTCGGTGGAGAACCGGCAGGATTTCAATCTTTATACTTTGGTGCCGCAAGATGCCACAGCCATACTCGAAACCGACCGTATGGCAGACCTCGTGGAGGATATCAATGAACTGAATTGCAGCAAAGACAATCATTTTCTATACGTATCGGAGCTTTTTGTTTACTTGAAGAAGTATTTGTATACTTTGGTGGAGGATACTCCGCATGGACTGAGTAAACAGATGAACAAGATGCTGATTAGCTTTCACGAGCCGGATACACCGATGAACCAAGTATTGTATTGCAGTTTGGGTTCGGGTGATTATGAGTTGGTGGAGTCTTTTGTGGAGAAGTACTGCTCCAGTTCGTTTCCTTCCAAGTATTTCGATTACAAGGGAGAGGAGATACGTATCTATCCCATGGCAGACGGTCGTTTCCTGGCTGCCTACTTCACTCCCGATTTTCTGGTTGTAAGTTTCCAGAAGCGTTTGATAGAACATGTGATTGATGCGCGGCGCAGCAAAAAGTCCCTGATGAACCTCCCTTCTTTCCGCACTATGTACGCGGGCAAGCAGAGTAACGTGGCTGCCACGGTCTATGTGCGTATGAAAGGAGTGGATATGGGGAAGCCTACGGACGGTATCCGTTCGCAGACGCAGCTGGGCAGTTGGGCGGAGTTTGACATGAAGTTCAATGAAGATGCCATTTATTGCTCCGGCATCAGCCATGGGTCGGATTCCACACAGACGTTTATCAATGCCTTGCGGGTGCAGCAGCCGGTAGAGGACGGATTTTCCGGGGCTCTGCTTCCGTCTTCCACTTTCTTTTACGATCGCTGGGCAATGTCTGACAGAAATTCCTGGTTTGGCTTTACTGCCAGTCAGGAGTATGCCAAGGCCACCTATTCAGACTATATCAAGCAGCGCGACGAGGAGTGGATTGCTTACTTGAATGAGCATGCGGGCGAGAGCGTGATGTCTTGCTTGTTCCAGTCTAAAGACACGTTGGACAAGCTGCCTTGCGCCGTGATGTGTATCCCTCTCAAGGATGAACTGGCAGCGGAACGCCGCTTGCAGTCTCTGCTTTACAGTACCCCCAAGGAAGAGGATGCTCCGCTTATGCCGAAGGTGGTTTCAAATAATTCGTTGTATCCCAAAGCAAGGAAGTTCCCTAAATATGTGTTGCCCCGTAACACGCTGCTCACTCAGCTGACGGGCATCACGGAGTCTGCCCTTTATACCTTTGCCTGTTTCTATCGGGGTAGTCTGTTGCTGGCTCCCGATGCACTGAGCCTTTCGGCCTATATTGAGGCGGTGGAGAGTGGAGATGTGTTAGACGGAACACCGGTGTACGAAGAGGGTATAGGCAGTCTTTCACCCATATATAATTTTGTGATGATGGTGGATATGGAGATGATGCTGAGCCAGCCTGAAACGTATGTGCGTCTGATACCGAACTTCTTCTTCCGTCAATCCAACTTCTTCCGTCATTTCATGCTTGCAGTACAATTCACTTGTACAGAAGGGGTGGTTTATCCGAATATCGTATTGCTTTATAAAGGGTGATTAATCGGTCATTCTGTAGAGTGCTGAGGGAAAATAAGCACGAGGAAAGTCAAAATACACACTCACCACAGATTGCACAGATTAAAACAGCTAAAAATTCTTGATTATCAAAATTCTAGAATGAACTGTGTTAATCTGTGCAATCTGTGGTGAATTATAACATATTCTTAGAACGGCAGGTCATCCTTTGCATCCCCTGCGAGGAATTCCGGTGCGGCAGTGGGAGCCGGCGGTGGAACGGGAGCGCCCGGAGCGGGTGCGGCAGTGCTTACGCGTTCTACCTTCCATGCGCGAATACTGTTGAACCAACGGTCTTGCCATTGGCGTGCGTCTACATCAAAAGATACTGTCAGCTCTTCGCCCATCTGAATATTGAACTGTTCGATTTTGTCCGCTCCAAATACGTCAAAACACATTTTGCGCGGATATTGGCCATGGTCTTCAATCACATATTCTTGTGATTTCCATTCGTTACCTGACTTGGAAACTCCGCCTCTGGGCTGGAGTATAGCGATGATTTTTCCTGTAAATTCCATTGTTTTCTTTTTAAATGATGCGGCGAAGTTACAATTTTTTAGGAATATGAGACGAATATTCGGCTGTTTTTTCTTGCTATTTCTTTGTCGTAGGGAATTCTTTTTTTAACTTTGTCCGTCAGTTTGAAAAAGATAAAAACGGTTTCTAAGACGTTAGCAAAATAAAAAACTTAAATATACAGAAGATATGAAATTTATCGTTTCGAGTACTGCGCTCTCCAGTCATTTGCAGGCTATCAGCCGTGTGATTAATTCGAAGAATGCGTTGCCTATTTTGGATTGTTTCCTCTTTGAACTGCAAGACGGAACCTTGTCTGCAACTGTTTCCGACAGTGAAACGACGATGGTCACTACGGTCGAAGTGAATGAAAGTGATATGGACGGCCGTTTTGCCGTCACAGCCAAAACCCTTTTGGACGCTTTGAAGGAAATTCCCGAACAACCGTTGACTTTTGAAATCAATACGGATTCCCTTGAAATCACGGTACAGTATCAGAACGGTAAATACAGCCTGATGGGGCAGAATGCGGACGAGTTTCCGCAGTCCGCCATGCTGGGCGACAATGCCGTACGTGTGGAAATGGATGCGCAAGTGTTGCTGGGTGGCATCAACCGTGCTGTGTTTGCCACGGCTGATGACGAGCTTCGTCCCGTGATGAACGGTATCTATTTCGATATCACAACGGAGGACATCACGATGGTGGCATCAGACGGTCATAAGCTGGTGCGCTGCAAGACACTGGCCGCCAAAGGTAACGAACGTGCCGCCTTTATCCTGCCCAAGAAGCCGGCTTCGCTGATGAAGAATCTGCTGCCGAAAGAACAAGGCATGGTGACTATCGAGTTCGACGAACGCAACGCTGTGTTCACACTGGAAAGCTACCGCATGGTGTGCCGTCTTATCGAAGGACGCTATCCCAACTACAACTCTGTGATTCCGCAGAACAACCCTTATAAAGTGACGGTAGACCGCCTGCAACTGCTCGGTGCTTTGCGCCGCGTGTCCATCTTCTCCTCGCAGGCAAGCAGCCTTATCAAGCTCCGTATGCAGGAGAATCTGATTGTCATCTCCGCACAGGACATCGACTTCTCTACATCGGCCGAAGAAACACTGGTTTGCCAATATGCGGGCAATCCGATGAGCATCGGTTTCAAGTCCACTTTCCTGATTGACATTCTGAATAACATTTCTGCCGATGAAATCGTTATCGAACTGGCAGATCCTTCACGTGCAGGTGTCATTATTCCGGTAGAGCAGGAAGAGAACGAAGACTTGCTGATGCTGCTGATGCCGATGATGCTGAATGACTGATGAATATTAGCAATCGGATTATGAGCTACGAGCTACAAGTGGCTGCGCAATTATGCCGCACGGTACTTGTAGCTCGTGGCTTGTAAGTTAAACTTATAATTTATAGCTCATAGCCAGAGCTTATAAAACGAAAAAACAATGAAATTGAATCTGAAAAATCCGATAGTCTTTTTTGATTTGGAGACTACGGGTACCAATATCAACTCAGACCGAATTGTCGAAATTTGTTACCTCAAGGTATATCCCAACGGGAATGAGGAGTCCAAAACCATGCGTATCAACCCCGAAATGCCCATTCCTGCCGAAGCATCTGCCGTTCATGGCATCTACGATGCCGATATAGCCGACTGCCCCACATTCAAGGAAGTGGCGCGCAACATTGCCAATGACATTGAAGGATGCGACTTGGCGGGCTTCAACTCCAACCGTTTTGATATCCCCGTCCTGGCGGAAGAGTTCCTTCGTGCCGGTGTGGACATTGACATGAGCCGCCGCAAGTTTGTGGACGTGCAGGTCATCTTCCACAAGATGGAGCAACGCACGCTGTCTGCTGCCTATAAATTCTATTGCGGCAAGAATTTGGAAGACGCCCATACGGCAGAGGCTGATACACGTGCCACCTACGAGGTGCTGATGTCGCAGTTGGACCGCTATCCGGAGTTGCAGAATGACGTGGCTTTCCTTGCCGACTATTCCAGCTTCAACAAGAATGTGGACTTTGCCGGTCGTATGGTTTACGATGACAAAGGTGTGGAAGTATTCAACTTCGGCAAGTACAAGGGCATGTCGGTATCCGATGTCCTGAAGCGCGATCCCGGCTATTACAGTTGGATTCTGAACAGTGATTTTACTTTGAATACCAAAGCCACGCTGACCAAGATACGTCTGCGTGAAATGACTCAGAAATAAATGGCAAATATACTGAAAGGGAAGAAAATAGTATTGGGCATTACTGGCAGCATTGCAGCCTATAAAGCATGTTATATTATTCGCGGACTGATTAAGCGTGGTGCAGAGGTGCAGGTGGTCATTACGCCTGCCGGTAAGGAATTTATTACCCCCATCACGCTCTCTGCCCTGACTAGCAAACCGGTTATCAGTGAGTTCTTTGCACAACGTGATGGCACCTGGAACAGTCATGTGAACCTCGGTCTGTGGGCAGATGCCATGCTGATAGCCCCGGCTACGGCTTCCACCATCGGCAAGATGGCGAATGGCGTGGCAGACAATATGCTGATTACCACCTATCTTTCCGCCAAAGCTCCGGTGTTTGTGGCGCCTGCCATGGACCTGGACATGTATGCCCATCCTTCCACCCAAAAGAATCTGGATATACTCCGTTCTTATGGAAACCACATCATAGAACCCGCTACGGGAGAACTCGCCAGCCATCTGGTGGGGAAAGGCCGTATGGAGGAACCGGAGAATATCATTTGCCATCTGGAAATGTACTTTGCTGCCAAAGAGGGAGACCTGGTGGGGAAGACAGTGATGATAACCGCAGGACCTACTTATGAGAAGATAGACCCGGTGCGCTTCATCGGCAACTATTCTTCCGGTAAGATGGGATTTGCCTTGGCAGACGAATGCGCTGCAAGGGGAGCCAAGGTGATACTGATTGCCGGTCCGGTGCAGCAGACCACTTATTTTCCGATGCATCAATACCATGCGGTAGAGTCGGCGCAGGAGATGTTCGATGCTGCATCCGCAGCCTTTGTCCATGCCGATGCCGCCATCTTGACGGCTGCTGTGGCAGACTATACTCCCGAACAAGTTGCCGATGAGAAAATCAAGCGCGAAAAGACCGGGGAGATGAGTTTGAACTTGAAACCTACCCGCGACATAGCCGCTTTCTTAGGCAATCTGAAGAACGATACAGAGCACCAACGGCGCCTCCTCGTAGGCTTTGCCCTTGAGACTCATAACGAGCAGATGAATGCGGAAGACAAGCTCAACCGCAAGAATCTGGACTTCATCGTGCTGAACTCCCTGAACGACAAGGGAGCCGGTTTTCGTTGCGATACCAATAAAATCAGTATCATAGACCACCAGGGAAAGACGGACTACCCCTTGAAGTCCAAAGCCGAAGTGGCTGCCGACATCGTAGACCGTCTGGTGAAAGATTTAAATAGTAAATAGTAAATCGTCAAATCGTCAATATCCTTATGTTGCGTTCGCTTTACATACAGAATTATGCGCTTATTGAAAAGCTCGATATCAGCTTCAGCAGCGGTTTCTCGGTGATAACGGGTGAGACCGGTGCTGGAAAATCCATTATTCTGGGCGCCATCGGTCTGCTGCTGGGACAGCGTGCCGATGTGAAAGCCATTCGTGTAGGAGCTTCGAAGTGCATTATCGAGGCCCGTTTTGATATTTCCGCTTACGGTATGCAGCCTTTCTTTGAGGAGAATGAGTTGGAGTACGAGGAAGAATGCATCCTGCGCCGCGAGGTGTCCGCTTCGGGCAAGAGCCGGGCATTCATCAATGACACGCCTGCTTCATTGGCTCAGATGAAGGAGTTGGGAGAACAGCTGATTGACGTGCATTCCCAGCATCAGAACCTATTGCTGAACAAGGAAGGATTTCAGTTGAATGTACTGGACATCTTGTCGCATAACGAAGAGGCCTTGTCTGCTTACCAGCATATCTTCGGAGCATGGAAGCAGGCACAGCAGGATTTGGAGGCCCTTGTTGCCCGTGCCAATCAGGATAAGTCGGACGAAGACTATATCCGTTTCCAACTGGAACAGTTGGAAGAGGCACACTTGTCTGCCGGTGAGCAGGAGGAGCTGGAGCAAGAGGCAGATACGCTGAGCCATGCGGAAGAGATAAAGGCCGGACTCTATCGGGTAGGGCAGACGCTCTACTCGGACGAAGGAGGCTTGTTGTCCGGGCTGAAGGAATGCCTGAACACGATGCTCGGCCTGCAGAGGGTTTATCCGGTTGCCGGGGAACTTGCCGAACGCATGGAAAGCACTTATATTGAGTTGAAGGATATTTCGCAGGAAGTGTCGGGTAAGGAGGATGAAATAGAGTTCAGCCCCGAACGTCTGGAAGAAGTGAACGAACGTCTGAACTTGATTTATACGCTCCAACAGAAGCACCGCGTTTCCACTGTCGGCGAACTTCTGGCGTTGACGGATGAATACGCCGCCAAACTCTCTGCTATCACTTCGTCCGACGAGCACATAGAGGAACTGAAAGCGCGTTGCGACGCTTTATATAATAAGGTGAAAAAGCAGGCTGTTGTCCTCACCAAGGCGCGTACTGCCGCTGCCCGTGAAGTGGAGAAGCAGATGGCTGCGCGGCTGATTCCGTTGGGCATGCCCAATGTCCGTTTCCAAGTAGAGATAGGTGCCCGCAAAGAGCCGGGCATACACGGGGCGGATACTGTGAACTTTTTGTTTTCTGCGAATAAGAACGGGGCATTGCAAAGCGTCTCCTCCGTAGCTTCGGGTGGTGAAATAGCTCGCGTCATGCTCTCCATCAAAGCAATGATAGCCGGTGCCGTCAAGCTTCCTACCATTGTATTCGACGAAATAGATACCGGAGTCTCCGGCGAGATAGCCGACCGCATGGCGGATATCATGCAGGAGATGGGTGAGCAGGACCGCCAGGTAATCAGCATTACCCATCTGCCCCAGATTGCTGCCCGCGGACGCGCCCATTACAAGGTGTACAAGCAGGACAACGAGACGGAAACAAACAGCCACATCCGTCGTCTGACCGACGATGAACGCGTGGAAGAAATAGCCCACATGCTGAGTGGCGCTAAGCTGACCGAAGCCGCACTGAACAATGCCAGAGCATTGCTGGAAGTATCAAATAGTAAATAGCAAATTGTCAAATAGTAAATACCCATATATGGTTGATAACAGTGAAATGATTTTCGGCGTCCGTGCCGTGATAGAAGCCATTCAGGCAGGAAAAGAGATAGACAAGATATTGGTAAAGAAGGACATTCAGAGTGATTTGTCAAAAGAGCTGTTCGCTGTCTTGAAAGGGACTTTGATACCGGTACAGCGCGTTCCGGTGGAACGCATCAACCGCGTGACGCGTAAGAATCACCAGGGAGTGATTGCCTTCATCTCTTCAGTCACTTACCAGAAGACGGAGGACTTGGTACCTTTCCTTTTCGAGCAGGGCAAGAATCCTCTGTTTGTGATGCTTGACGGCATCACGGATGTCCGCAATTTCGGCGCCATTGCCCGTACTTGCGAGTGTGCGGCGGTAGATGCCGTGATTATCCCCGCACGGAACAGTGTATCTGTCAACGCAGATGCCATGAAAACCTCGGCGGGAGCCTTGCACACCTTGCCCGTTTGCCGCGAACACAGCTTGAAAGAGACCCTGCAATTCCTCAAGAATAGTGGTTTCCATATTGTGGCAGCCACGGAGAAAGGCGATTACGACTATACCAAAGCCGACTATACCGGTCCGATGTGTATCATTATGGGTGCCGAAGACAAGGGGGTGTCCTATGACAACCTGGCGTTGTGTGACGAGTGGGTGAAGATTCCCATGTTGGGAACCATCGAGTCCCTCAATGTTTCCGTTGCAGCCGGCATTTTGATTTATGAAGCGGTAAAACAAAGAACCAACTAAGATATGAAAAAGAAATTGCTGTTGATGCTCACTCTCTGTTTATTGGCTCAGTGGAGTGTGGCACAAGCCCCGAAGTGGGTAGACAAAGCCAAACGTGCGGTTTTCTCGGTAGTGACTTACGACCAGAACGATAAGATACTGAATACTGGAAACGGCTTTTTTGTCACTGAAGATGGCATTGCGCTTTCTGACTACACCTTGTTCAAAGGTGCCCAGCGCGCCGTTGTGATGAGCTCGGACGGGGCACAGATGCCGGTGGAGGCCATTATGGGAGCTGATGACATGTACGATGTTGTCAAGTTCCGTGTCGGCATCCCCGGAAAGAAAGTCACGGCGCTCACTTTGGCTGCTGTGGCTCCGGCTGTCGGCGCGGATGTATATTTGCTGCCTTATTCCACCCAGAAGGACCGTTCTTTTACTACCGGGAAAGTAAAGGAGGCTGATAAGATTTCCGGCAACTATTCCTATTATACGCTCGATATGCGTCTGAAGGACAAGATGGTGAGCTGTCCGCTGATGACTGTGGACGGGCAGGTCTTCGGCCTGGCGCAGAAGTCCTCCGGACAAGACACGGCTACCATCTGCTATGCCATTGACGCTAATTTCGCCATGTCGCAGAATATCTCCGCATTGTCTTATGGAGATATGTCATTGAAGGGCATCGGTATCAAGAAGGCATTGCCCGATACCGAGGAGCAGGCTTTGGTGTTCCTCTACATGGCTTCTTCCCAACTGTCTCCGGAGAAGTATATGGAGACTCTGAACGATTTCATTGCACAATATCCTGCCAGTGCCGACGGTTATCTGCGCCGTGCTTCCCAGCATCTGTTCATGTCCCGTGAAGATGCTTCCATGGATAAGGTTGCTGCAGACATGGATAAGGCTTTGGAGGTTGCCGCAAAGAAAGATGATGTGTATTACAATCGGGCCAAGATAATCTATAATTATGCATTGGGCAAGCCCGAGAAAGTTTATAAGGACTGGTCGCTCGACAAGGCTCTGGACGAGGTACGGAAAGCGATAGCCATTGACGAACTTCCGGTTTATGTCCAGTTGGAGGGTGACATCCTGTTTGCCAAGCAGGAGTATCCGTCGGCATTTACCAGCTATGATAAAGTGAATAAGACCATTCTGGCATCTCCGGCTACCTTCTTCAGTGCCGCCAAGACCAAGGAATTGATGCAGGCACCTGCCGAAGAGGTACTGGCTCTGATGGACAGCTGTGTGGCCCGCTTTACCCAGCCCTATACGGAGGAAGCCGCCCCTTATTTATTGGAGCGTGCCCAAGCCCGCATGAATGCAGACCAGGCGCGCAATGCCATGCTGGATTATGACGCCTATTACAATGCCGTGAACGGTAAAGTGAACGACATGTTCTACTATTACCGTGAGCAGGCTGCTTTGAAGGCCAAGCAGTACCAGCGTGCGCTGGACGATATGGCGAAGGCCATTGAATTGAATCCGGAGGATTTGACCTACCGTGCCGAACTGGCAGTGGTGAATCTTCGCGTGGGACGTTACGAGGAGGCGTTGAATGTGCTGAAGGCTGCCTTGGAGAAAGACCCTAAGTATGCCGAGGCCTACCGTCTGATGGGTATCGCCCAGCTGCAGATGAAGAAGGACAAGGAAGCTTGTACCAGCTTTGCCAAGGCAAAGGAATTGGGTGATCCCAATGTGGATGCTTTGATTGAGAAGCATTGCAAGTAAAGGGATGGGATAGAATAAAGGCTCTGCTTTCGCAAGCAGAGCCTCTGTTTTGGGGAACTCCCCCGTGTTAAATGAGTTAAGTCTAGGTATAACAGGTTATGAGTGAAATTACGTTGTTTTATTTATAAAATGCGTGGATTTCCGGAATACTGCATATACTTCTGATTTTTTTTATTTCAAAAAAGAAAATAGACTCGATTATTAATAAAAACAAACTTTGACAATTATGAAGAAAGTGATTTGCAGCCAGCAGGCACCGGGCGCCATAGGCCCTTATAGCCAGGCTATCGAAGCTGGCGGAATGGTATTTGTATCAGGCCAGTTGCCCATTGACGCAGCTACCGGAATGATGGCTGAAGGTGCGGAAGCGCAAGCCCGCCAGTCCTTGGAGAATATAAAGCATATCCTGGAAGAGGCAGGGCTGGGTATGGCGAATATTGTGAAGACAACCGTTTTCCTGGCAGACATGTCCTTGTTCGCTGATATGAACAAGGTATATGCCACTTATTTTGACGGTGCTTTCCCGGCACGTTCGGCTGTGGCAGTGAAGGCGCTGCCTAAAGACGCCTTAGTAGAGATTGAGTGCATCGCGGTTCGCTAACAAGTCGGCAACAATGAAACTGCTGCCTCCCACGAAGATGAAATCTTCCGGGAGGCTTTTTTCTTGTGCGGCCCGCACGGCGGCGGGTACGTCAGGATAGCAATGCCCTTTCAGGCCAGCTGCTGCGGCCAGCTCCTGCAGTTCGCTTTCGGGCAATGCCCGCTTCACGCTGGCTTTGGTGAAGTAGTAGGTCGCTTCCCGGGGTAGCAAGGCCAGTACCCCCCGTATATCCTTGTCATTCACCATGCCTATGACGATGTGTAGCTGTCGGTAAGTCTGTTGCTTCAGTTGTTCTGTAATGTAGGTGATGCCTCCCACATTGTGGCCGGTGTCACAAATCAGGGTGGGCGAGTCCTGCAGTTTTTGCCAGCGTCCCATCAAGCCCGTCAGTTCCGCCACACGGGCAAAGCCACTGCGCACTGCTTGTCCGTCCAGCCGGTAGCCGGCTTCTTTCAGTAGCGGGAGGGCAGTGAGGACGGTCCGGGCATTTTTCTGCTGGTAGAGCCCTTTCAGTTCGTATTCTATTCCGGGATAGTCCTCACGGTCATTCTCTTCGGCAAAGTAGATGGGGGCACCCGTTGTCTGTGCTTTTTCCAGAAATACCGGTCTCGTTTCGGGAGTGGTTTCGCCGATTACAACGGGAATACCACCTTTAATGATTCCTGCCTTCTCTCCTGCGATTTTTGCCAAGGTGTCCCCCAGAAATTGGGTATGGTCAAAACTGATGTTGGTGATGATGCATACATCCGGATGGATGATATTGGTACAGTCCAGGCGTCCACCTAGTCCCACCTCGATTACGGCTACATCCACCTTCTCATCAGCAAAGTAGCGGAAGGCCATGGCGGTGGTCAGCTCAAAGAAAGAGGGATGGAGAGGTTCGAAGAAGCCACGTTCCTGCTCTACAAAACGGATGACGTATTCCTCGGGTATAGGCTGTCCGTTAATCCGGATGCGCTCCCGGAAATCCACCAGATGGGGCGAGGTATAGAGCCCGACCCTGTATCCTGCCTCTTGCAGTATGGCGGCAAGTGTATGTGAGCAGGAACCTTTTCCATTGGTACCGGCCACATGAATACTGCGGAAACTGCGGTGGGGATGTTCGAAGTGTGCGTCCAGGGTCAGAGTGTTTTCCAATCCTTCCTTGTATGCTGAGCCGCCCACTTGCTGAAACATGGGCACACTGTTATATAAGTAAGTTAAAGTGTCCTGATAATCCATCTTTTATAATATTTAACGGAGAAGCAATCCTTTCTCCCTATTAATTTGTTATCTTTAAAAGCGACAAAGATAATGCAGACCGAACGCAATCAAGCTTGCTTGAAATTGCTTGCAGTGTAGCTTATCTTAAGCTTATGCAAAGGTATTAACAATTTAAATCTAACGTGTATGGGAGCTAAGAAAAATTTTGTGATTGATACAAATGTGATTCTTCATGATTATAACTGTTTGAAGAATTTTCAAGAGAATGATATTTATCTTCCCATCGTAGTCCTTGAAGAACTGGACAAATTCAAGAAAGGCAATGAGCAGATTAATTTCAATGCGCGTGAGTTCGTCCGTGAGCTAGATTTGATTACCGATGACAATCTGTTCACCAAAGGAGCGCCATTGGGCGAGGGCTTAGGCCGTCTGTTTGTGGTGGCAGGCATGGTGGACTCTCCCCGGGTACGTGATTCCTTTCCCGAACGTATCCCCGACCATCAGATTCTGTCGGTAGTGGACTGGCTTTCTACCAAAAAGCCTAAAATGAAAACCATTCTTGTCACGAAAGACGTGAATCTGCGCATGAAGGCGCGTTCCATCGGTCTGCTGTGCGAAGACTACATCAATGATAAGGTAATCAATGTGGATATATTCGAAAAGTCGAATGAAGTGTTCGAGGGTATTGACCCTGCGCTGATAGACCGCATTTATTCTTCCAAAGAAGGACTGGACATCAACGAGTTTGATTTTAAGGACATCATTCGTCCTAATGAATGCTTTGTGCTGAAGAGTGACCGCAGCAGTGTGCTTGCACGTTATAATCCCTTTACCCATTCGATTTGCCGGGTCAACAAGACAAAGAACTATGGCATTGAACCGCGCAATGCTGAGCAGAGCTTTGCTTTTGAGGTGCTGAATGACCCGAACATCAAGCTGGTTGCCCTGACCGGTAAGGCGGGAACCGGCAAGACCCTGCTGGCACTGGCCGCTGCATTGGGAAAACTTACCGACTACAAGCAGATTCTCCTGGCACGTCCCATCGTAGCCCTATCCAATAAGGACCTTGGATTCCTTCCCGGTGATGCCAATGAGAAAGTGGCTCCTTACATGCAGCCTTTGTTTGATAATTTGAATGTAATCAAGCATCAGTTCGCTGCCAATTCCTCTGAAGTGAAACGCTTGGAGGATATGCAAAAAAGTGAACAATTGGTCATCGAGGCATTGGCCTTTATCCGCGGGCGCAGCTTGAGCGAAACCTACTGTATTATTGATGAAGCCCAGAACCTGACTCCACATGAGATTAAGACCATCATCACCCGTGCCGGTGAGGGCACGAAAATGGTGTTTACCGGTGATATTCAGCAGATAGACCAACCCTATCTGGACAGTCAGTCCAATGGACTTGTCTATATGATAGACCGTATGAGGGACCAGAACTTGTTTGCCCATGTCAATCTGGTGAAAGGAGAACGTAGCCAGTTGAGCGAGTTGGCAAGTAATCTGATGTAGCGGATATCGCATTTTCCGGGGTAAAACTATTTCTATCCCGCTTTCCGGCTGCTAAAACAGGGGAAGGCGGGATGGTTTCTTTATAGAGGATAGATAATTATTATAACATTTTTTTATCGATTTTTTGCCCGTTTTGACTAAAATAGTGTATCTTTGCCTCGCCTAAAACAAAACTGTCAAGCAAAATGAAGCGAAATTTTTTTCATCGGTATCTTTCCGCGAAAGTGCTTCCGATATGGACTATTCTATTAATTGACGTATTTATCATCGTCATATCCAGTATGTTGGCCTATGCTCTCCGATATGATTTCAGAAGCATTTTTTTTGAATCCTCTACCATTGACAAGACCATTTTATGGACGGTTGCTGTCAACTTGATTTTCTTCCGTGTTTTCCGTACGTATTCCAATGTGCTGCGCTTTTCCTCCTTTGTGGATATCATGCGAATTTTTGTGTCATTGACTGTGTCGTATGCACTGCTGATGATAACGAGTGTCCTGACGGAAAGCTATTTGGAGTTTAACCTGGCTCCGGTCAGCGTGCTGTTCATGTCCTATATCATCAGCTTTGCCATGATGGCATGCTCCCGTGTGGTTGTCAAGACTTTCTTTGAGGCGCTGAACTTTGACGGCACCCATAGTGCCAATGTGTTCATTTACGGTGCCAAGGAAGCCGGGGTCAACATTGCCAAGGCATTGCGTGTCAATCTGCGCAACCACTACCGTCTGCGTGGATTCATTGCGGACGAACCTGAGCTTATCAATAAGGTGATGATGGGGGTCAAGGTGTTCCCCAACGATGATACGCTGATTGATGTGCTGAACGACCGCGATGTGCAGACTATTATCATTTCTCCCGCCAAGATGGAGGAACTGAAGAAGTCCGACATGGCTGATCGCCTGCTGGTGCATAACATCAAACTGATGACCGCGCCTCCCTTGAGCGAGTGGAACGGCCAGGCATTGAGCCGCACGCAGTTGAAGGAAATTCAGATTGAGGACCTGCTTCAGCGCAATCCTATCGAGATAGATATCCATAAGGTTGCCTCTCATCTGGAGGGCAAGCGTGTGATGATTACGGGCGCCGCCGGCTCCATCGGCAGCGAAATCATGCGCCAGGTGGCTTCGTTCAATCCCTATAAGCTTATTTTAGTGGACCAGGCCGAGACTCCTCTGCACGACATCCGTCTGGAACTTCAGGACCGTTGGCGTGACATCGATGCTGAGACCATCATAGCCGACATCTCCAATGCCACGCGCATGGAGGATATCTTCAGGGAGTTCAAGCCTCAGTATATTTTCCATGCGGCCGCCTACAAGCATGTGCCGATGATGGAGGACAACGTTTCCGAGTCCATCCAGGTGAACGTATTCGGTACGCGCACCGTTGCTGATCTAGCCGTGAAATACGGTGCCGAGAAGTTTGTGATGATTTCTACGGACAAGGCTGTTAACCCTACAAACGTGATGGGCTGTTCCAAGCGTATCTGCGAGATTTATGTGCAGTCTCTTGCGAAGAAGTTGCAAAAGGAGGGAGGCCATGCCACTCAGTTCATCACTACGCGTTTCGGCAATGTGCTGGGTTCCAACGGTTCTGTCATTCCCCGTTTCCGTGACCAGATTCAGCGTGGCGGTCCGGTGACGGTGACCCATCCTGAGATAATCCGTTACTTCATGACCATTCCCGAAGCTTGCCGTCTTGTTCTTGAGGCCGGCAGTATGGGCAACGGCGGTGAAATCTATATCTTCGACATGGGTAAGCCGGTGAAGATTGTGGATCTTGCCAAGCGTATGATCAGCCTTTCCGGACGTACGGATGTGAAGATTGAATTTACCGGTCTCCGTCATGGCGAGAAGCTCTACGAGGAACTCTTGAATGTGAAGGAGCTTACAAAGCCCACCTATCATGAGAAGATTATGATTGCCACGGTGCGTGAGTATGACTATGATGAGGTGAAGGAGCGTATCCAGAAGCTGATTGATGTAAGTTACACCTATGATCAGATGAAAATTGTTGCTGCCATGAAGGATATTGTTCCGGAATTCGTGAGCAAGAATTCCTGCTTTGAGGCGCTGGATAAGAAGAAATAAAAAGATAGCGGTATAGTATAAAATGAAAGGGTGATAACGTCATTGTAGTGTTATCACCCTTTCAATTTTATTGTCTTCTTGTCAGCCTTTTGTCTCATTCATGTGAAGAGAAGTATTTCAAGAACTGTGTACGTTCGAAAGTATTGACTCCCTTCGGGTCGTTTACGTTCAGAATACCTTTGAACTGGCTGATGGTTTCCATACCTTTGCGGTCCATCCACAAGTTGAGGAAGCGGATGTATTCTTCAATGATGGTAGCTGAATTCTGATAAAGCGCACTGCATATCTCTACGGCCGAAGCACCTGCTAATATTGCCTTGACAACGCCTTCGGGCGAGTGGATACCACCGGAAGCGGCATAGTCCAGCTTGTTTACGGCTGCCGAAGCGATGCCTATCCAGCGCAGGGCTTTAGACAAATCGGCTTCGTTGCTGAATACGTTGCCGGATACTTGTATCATTTTCTCAATGTTGATGTCCGGCTGGTAGAAGCGGTTGAACAGCACTACTGCGGCGGCGCCGTTGGCGTACAGTTGGTCTATCAGAGCTATCGGATTGGTTAGGTTGTCACCCAGCTTCATGATGACGGGTATCTTGACCGTCTTCTTGATGTGGCTCAGAATGTCGATGTGGCGTTGCTCGAAACTGCCGTAAGCATATTGTACATCCGTCTGCAGTGCAAGGATATTGATTTCCAATGCGTCTGCACCGGCTTCTTCTATTTTGGCGGCAAATTCCACCCAGTCGGCATTCTGATAGCAGTTGATGCTGGCTATGATGGGGATATTGCAAACCTTTTTGCTTTCCTTAATCAGGTTCAGATATTCACCCAGCTTATGTTCGCGGATATATCCTACAAGGTAGTCACTGCCTTCGGGGTACATATTCGGGTCTCCCATCCAGTCAGCCTCCATCATGATTTGCTCTTCAAAAAGTGATTTTAGTACAATGGCACCTGCGCCGGCCTCAGATAGTTTCTGGTTCTTGGCGGCACTGTCTGTCAGTCCGGAGCTGCTGACGATAATGGGGTTTCTGAGTTTCAGCCCTGCAAAAGTAGTTTCTAATGTTGCCATGATAATGATTTTTTATGGTTAATAGTTTCTTTCTCCAAAAATCTTGCTTCCTACACGTATCAAGGTGCTCCCGGCTGCAATGGCCTCGTGGTAATCGTGAGACATCCCCATGGACAGTTCCCGGAATGACTCTGCATCGGCAAACCATTTGGCTTTCACTTCATTGAAGAAGCTACTTAAAGAACAAAACTCTGTTTTGATTTGTTCGTCATTGTCCGTATTCGTGGCCATGCCCATCAATCCGCATATCCGGATATGCTTGAGCTCTCTCCATTCACCGGCTGCCAGCATTTCCCGGCATTCGTCAAAGCTGAATCCAAACTTGGTCTCTTCTCGGGCAATGTGCAACTGCAGTAGGCAGTTGACGGTTTTTCCGGCTTTGGCAGCCTGCTTGTCCACTTCGGCCAACAGCTTGTAGGAGTCTATGCCATGAATCAGCGCTACGTAAGGAACGATATATTTTATTTTGTTTGTTTGCAGATGCCCGATGAAATGCCATTCTATGTCTTTGGGCAGACTTTCGTATTTGGCAGTCATTTCCTGCACCTTACTTTCTCCGAACACACGCTGGCCGGCACGATACGCTTCTTCTATCGCCTCGTTGGGGTGAAATTTGGAAACAGCCACCAGCCGTACCTTTTCAGGCAGTTCGCTCAGTACTTGTTTTAAATTCTCTGCAATCATCGTTTTTTTGAGTTATGAGTTATGAGTTATAAGTTATGGCTCGCAATAACTTATAACTCATAACTTAAATTAAACTTCCGGTTTGTCGTCGGGCTCTGCACTGTACGGATATACATCCATAATGGCGGTTTCCGCTACAGATGCTATCTGATAGTCGGCCATTGTGCCTTTCATGCCCTCATCCAGTTTCTTCACTGCATCACGCAGGTCGGCAGCCTGCACCAATACCTGGGTAGAGGTTTTCTTTTCCGCACCGCTTTTCTCGTCCAGTGTGATGAAAACCAGTTTACATTTAAACCAGCGGTCGGCAGCTTCCTCTTCGCTGGGGAACAATTCGCTATAGTTGGCACGTTTGATGTCCGATACGGTGAACTCTCCCGAAATGAACGGCGTCATCTCTTCGATGATGCGTGCTTCCGCTTCCGTAAAACTGAGGGCATCCACCAGGTACGGTTCGGTCACCTTCTTGTTCATTCCATTTTCCATTGTTTTCTCGTAACGGATCTTACATTCAAACCATGTATGCATTGCCATAATTTTCTGTTTTTAATTATTGATTTATTGTTAGTTAAGCTGCTTTATGCGTGCCTATGCCCGCCGAAAGCAGTGCAAAGATAGCCAAAAACTAAATGGATATAAAAAGTTGCCTTGCATTTTACGTGAAAAATTTATTGGAGAACCGGGACGGTACGTATGGGCATAAAAAAAGGAGTACCGCTGTACTCCAACCTTTGTTAACCTTAAATCTAATACTATGAAAAACACATTGCAAAGGTACGGACTTTTTCGACATTTGCAAGAGTGTCGGGGCATAAAATGTGTATTTGTAACACTTATTATATTTTATGCCTTTGTACTACATCTTTTTTAAAACTTGAGGCGCGTTGCTGAAACATAAATTTGCATCTGTTTTGCTTCCACACTTCCACCCACCTCCTGCATCTCCCTATCCATCGGCATTTACTCTGCGGTGGAAGCAACCTGAAAAGGTGGAAGCAAAATTTGCTTCCACCTGCCGAAAACGTCTGAGTTTTGTCGTAACTTATTGTTCTTTAATATAATACCGCGCGTGGGTTACATAAATCGGTCAGTGTAGTTTTCCTGCATTTTCGAGTTTGCCCGACTATGAATAGTGGAGTCTGATGTCTTTTAAGTTGCTGTACAATACGTTTGCACCTTGTGCGCAATAGGCGCGGGCTACGTACTTCATCTGTAAAAGCCTTGGAGTTAGTGACGCCTAACGGCCATGAACAACCCTGCTTATGGTCGTTAAACGATTGCTTCATGGCCATTAGCAGAGCTGTTCATGGCCGTTAGGCGTTATTAATTCCCTATGCAACAGTGGACATACTTACTTACGTAACTTCAATAATGCATTTATGAGGGTAAGATGTTGGAATGTAGAATGATATATTGGAAATGATGAGGTGTTTTTTAAACGTTCGTTTAATGAACGCAAAGATAAGCCGTATTTTTTGAACTAACAAAATGTTTAATAAAAATATTTCCAAAGTGTTTCCTGCTTTATTATAATATGCTGAATAACAGTAGTATATATCTAACATTTGACATCTTAAAGTTCTGTTCCTTTTTAACTTTTATGCCTCTACTTATTTTCTTAAAAATAGACGTTCATTAAACGAACGTTTATTGGACACTTATATGAGTCTAATATCTTCTTTAATAGCTTATTATCATTGCAAAAGTGTGCAATACGGTTTGGGTGAGAAAATGTCTCGTTCAAACCGCGAAGCGCACCCGGAACTGAGCTGATTCATTCGAAAGGAAATCCCTAAGTGACTGAACAACAGAAATATTGGTTTGCAGCCCGCACCCGTGACAAGCAGGAATTCACAGTCCGGAAATCTCTGGACCGACTCAAATCGGAAGAGCATTTGGATTTTGACTATTATCTTCCCACGCGTTTTGTCATTTCTCAATTGAAATATCGCCGTAAGCGTAGCGAAGTTCCGGTAATCCGTAATCTGGTGTTTGTTCATTCCTCCAAGCAGACAGCCTGCGATATTTCCAACATTTATAATGTCCCCCTTTTTTATATGAAGGATCTTGCCACGCATTCCATGCTAGTGGTACCGGATAAGCAAATGGAGGACTTTATGTTCGTGATGGATCTGAATCCTGACGGTGTCAGCCTTGATAGCGAAATTCTTACTGTTGGGCATAAAGTAAAAGTTATCAAAGGCGAACTCAGCGGTATTGAAGGTGAAGTTGCCGTCGAAGCCAATAAAACATACGTCGTCATCCGTATTAAAGACCTTTTGACTGCAAGTATCAAAGTCCCTAAATCCTATCTGAAAATAATCGGGTGACTTCTAAATAAATATAATCTTATATTTTAATCATATATCATAATAATGAATGATTTAACTTCCCGTGCTCTTGAGCTTCAGCATGCAGCTCATGAGCTGATGTATCTTGGTATGGACGGTGAGCCGGTCTATTCCGACACTTTTTGCCGGTTGAATAAGGAAGTGCTTGTTAAGTCTGATTCTCTTTTTTCTGCTCAGAGTTCCGATGTTGAAGAAGAGGCGAATTTGTGTCTGGCTCTTTTGATGGGGTATAATGCTACCATTTATGATGATGGGGATAAGGAGCAAAAGAAACAAATGGTATTGAATCGGATTTGTCATGTTTTGGAGCAGTTGCCTGCTTCTTTGCTTAAAGTTCGACTACTGACTTATACATATGGGGAGGTTTATGAAGAGGTCTTGTTTCAAGAAGCCTATGCGATTATTGAAGGTTGGAACAAAGATAATTTGACTTCGGAACAAACTGCAATCATCGAAGAATTGAAAAATATCGAAGAGAATCCATATCCATTTGAGGTAGTGGAATGTAAGCCGTAGAGCCCATTGTGTTTTTTCCTTCCTTTGAGAATATAAGCAAAACTATGGTTTAATATTTTGGTTATTAGGTAATAAACAAAAAGCAAAAAAGTTTAATACAATAGTGACGACAGAGCAAAATCTAGATAAACGCCGTATTGCTAAAAATACTTTGCTGCTCTATGTCCGTATGTTTTTAATGATACTTATTGGCTTGTATACCAGTAGAGTTATATTGAAAACATTGGGAGTCTCAGATTATGGAGTGTACAATGTCGTTGGGGGCATGGTCTCCATGTTCGCTTTTCTGAATTCTGCTATGGTTGCTGCTTCACAAAGGTTTATCTCGTATGAATTGGGACGTGGAGACAAGGAAAGGCTGAATCTTGTATTTTGTACGTCAATAAATATCCATATAATTATAGCGGTCATCATTTTTCTATTGGCTGAAACTATCGGATTATGGTTTGTCAATACTCAGTTGGTAATTGATGCGGATAGAATGGTGGCTGCCAATTGGGTCTATCAGTTTTCTGTATTGACTTTTATGGTAACTGTGTTAAGTGTCCCTTATAATTCATGTATAGTTGCGCACGAGCATATGAGGGCGTTTGCTTATATAGGTATTGTTGACGCATGTTTGAGGTTGGCAGTGGTATTCTTATTATTAGCCTTCCCCTATGATAAACTGATATTTTATGCTTTTGGTGTTTTTGCTGTAAGTATTGCAGTTCGTATTCTTTATAGTTTCTATTGTAAAAGGCATTTTGAGGAGTGTACATACAGTTTTATGATGGACGGGGGATTACTGAAAAGGATGTTTTCTTTTGCTGGATGGAGTGTTTTGGGTAATTTAGGCTTTTCATTCAAGGATCAGGGATCAAATATCATTCTTAATTTGTTCTATGGTACTCCTATCAATGCGGCAAGGGGCATAGCTATGCAGGTGAGTGGCTTGGTCTCCACTTTTTCATCTAATTTTTCAATGGCTTTGTTTCCTCAAATAACCAAGCAATATGCCGGTGGAAATGTAGAAAACTGTTTGGATCTGGTATATTCCGGTGCACGATATACTTTTTATTTATTAGCTCTGATTTCCATTCCATTTTTAATAAATGTGGATTATGTACTGATGTTATGGTTAGGGAATGTACCTGAATATACTTCTATATTTTTGATAATATCTATGGTTGTATCTATTCTTTATACGGTTACCGGTACAGTGACTACTGCTTTGCAGGCAACTGGAGAGATTAAGTGGTTTCAGATAGGTATATGTGTTATCATGTTGTCGGAATTACCTATTGGTTATATCCTTTTGTCATATGGTTATCCACCTTATTATGCATTATGTCCTGGCATCTTAACTGGTATAATTGCTATTTTTTTCCGTATTTTTCTCTTAAAAAGATATATACCAGAATGCAATATATCACATTATTTATTTGCAGTATTTGCTCGTAGTATGGCTATTGGAATTACAACTTGGATAATTTGTAACTATATCCATAGCTTTTTTCCAGATACATTCTTTACTGTTATTTTTACTTCGTTGATTTCAGTGGTTATTCTTTTAGTGCTTGTTTTTTCTTTTGGCTTGTCATCTGTTGAGCGTAGCATGATAAAGCGGAAGGTGGAGTTGGTAATTCATCGGATATACAAGTGAGTTTATTATGTTATGGGCCATTTGGTGTTATTAAAATTTAGAAAATGAATATAGCAATTGTCGGCACCGGTTATGTAGGTCTGGTGTCAGGAACATGTTTTGCAGAAATGGGCGTTCATGTCACCTGTGTGGATGTGAACGAAGAAAAGATTAATGCGCTTATCAGTGGACAAATTCCTATCTATGAGCCGGGACTTGATGAAATGGTCTTGCGCAATTACCGGGAGGGGCGTTTGAACTTTACTACAGACCTGACCTCAGTGCTTGATGATGTGGATATTGTCTTTAGTGCCGTAGGCACGCCTCCGGATGAAGATGGTAGTGCTGATCTTCAATATGTACTTGCCGTAGCACGTCAGTTTGGGCAAAATATAAAAAAATATACGGTATTGGTAACTAAGTCTACGGTTCCCGTTGGTACTGCTAAAAAGGTGAAAGCTGTTATTGAAGAAGAGTTGCAGCAACGAGGGGTAGAGATATCTTTTGATGTAGCAAGTAATCCGGAATTTTTGAAAGAAGGCGCTGCAATCAAGGACTTTATGAGTCCTGACCGTGTAGTGGTAGGTGTAGAGAGCGAAAGGGCCAAAGAAATGATGACTAGACTTTACCGTCCTTTTCTGCTCAATAACTTTCGTGTCATTTTTACCGATATTCCTTCTGCGGAAATGATAAAGTATGCGGCTAATTCTATGCTTGCTACCCGTATCAGCTTCATGAACGACATCGCCAATCTTTGTGAGTTGGTGGGTGCCGACGTGAATATGGTTCGTAAGGGTATAGGTAGTGATAGCCGTATTGGCAGCAAATTCCTTTATCCGGGTTGTGGATATGGTGGTAGCTGTTTCCCAAAAGACGTAAAAGCGCTTATAAAGACTGCAGAAAAGAATGGCTATTCAATGAAAGTTCTAAAAGCTGTGGAAGAAGTGAATGAGAAACAAAAGTCTGTACTTTTTAATAAACTTCATGACTTTTATCAAGGTGACTTGCAAGGTCGTACCATTGCCTTATGGGGGCTTGCTTTTAAACCTGAGACAGACGATATGCGTGAGGCTACTTCTTTGGTAACAATTACGTTGTTGTTGGAAGCGGGTTGCAAGGTTAGAGTCTATGACCCAGTTGCTATGGATGAATGTAGACGCCGTATCGGTGATGTGGTAACTTATGCTAATGATATGTATGATACGGTAGTTGATGCGGATGCATTATTGTTATTAACAGAGTGGAAACAATTTCGTTTGCCTTCTTGGGAAGTTATTAAAAGGAGTATGAAATACTCTTTGGTGATTGACGGACGAAATATCTATGATGTTGAAGAAATGAATAGATTAGGTGTTGAATATAAGTGTATTGGGAAATAATGGATTGTAATACAATAAATTATAGTATCATAATTCCTCATAAAAATATCCCAGAACTCCTTCAGCGTTGCTTAGATTCCATACCTCGTCGTGTAGATCTTCAGATTATTGTAGTAGATGATAATAGCGATTTGGATAAGGTTGATTTTTCGCATTTTCCAGGGATGAATGAGGAGTGTGTAGAAGTATATTTTACTAAAGAGGGTAAAGGCGCAGGATATGCTAGAAATATAGGATTACAACATGCTGTAGGAAAGTGGTTGATATTTGCTGATGCTGATGATTTCTTTAATTGTGGTTTTTTATATAGTATTGATAAATATAGAGATTCTTTATATGATATTATCTATTTTGGAGTGAATAGTGTATTTTCAGATAGTTTGAAAATTACTAATAGAGGTGAGAGAGTTAATGAATTTGTAGAGAGAGCAATATTGACTAATGATTTTAATCCGCTTCGTTTTAAACTGTATGGTCCGATGTCTAAGATGATAGCAAGAAGATTGGTTGTGGAAAATTCTTTATATTTTGAGGAGCGTACTGTTGCAAATGATATATGGTTTTCTATTACATCTGGTTTTTATGCGCAAAAAGTGATTGCTGATAGGACTATGATTTATTGTCTTACAGTACGTAAAGGTTCATTAGAATTGTTTGTGAATAAAGAACGATGTGACGAAAGATTAGCTGCTGCTTTTAGAATAAATGATTTTTTGAAAGGTAGGGGGCTTTTGAGATATAGATTTAATGTCTGTGTGTTTTTAAAATTTTATTCAAATTTTGGTTTAGTGGTGTTATTGTCTCGCTTTATGTGCATTTGTCAACACTATCAGGGAGCTTATTTATTGTTTATGGAGGATCTTCTAGAATGTTTTTTGAAACTATTCAAGAAAAGAAAAGCGGGATTCAAACACGTGATTGGTAAAAATTAGTTGTATGAGAATCTCTAAAACCAGAATAAGTCGTATATCATTATATTTAGTATCTTTTATAATGCTTTGTTCCATGAAACCTTGGTTTGTATGGAATAGTCCTATTATCTTGTATATTCTGGTTGTGTTATTTATATTAACTCGATTGATTTTTGTACGAAGCATCAATAAAAAGTATTGTTTCTTATTGATACTTTGTTTTATAGTGTATACAGTTGTCGATGTTCCTCATATCAATGATGTAAAGCGATTTGTAGAGTATATTTTTAGACATTTAATTTGTGTTTCATTGGTTATATTATTCTTGTCTGAAGAAAGAGCTTCATTGATAAAAATATTTATAAATCTTTATGCTGGGGTTCTTTTACTTTCTTTAATAATATATTTTATAGTGATATTGGGGGTGCCAGTTTACTCTTATGAAGTTCCTATTAGTGATCCATATTATTCATGGGGATTTAGAAATTGTTTGTTTTTGATACTCCCTATGCCTTCATTACCATATTATCGATTTCAATCAATTTTTTTAGAACCAGGTCATGTTGGTATGATTTCATCTTTAATATTATATACAATAAGGTATAATATTAAATCATGGCAAGGTATAATTATTTTGTTGTCTTCATTATTGTCAATGTCATTAGCTTCATATATGCTGTTATTTTTAGGGATGATTATTTATAAATTGTCTTTGGGGAATTTTTTTAAAACTATCACTCTGTTTTTAATGATAATAATGACATGTACTCTGATTTATAGTTTTCTCCCAAATTCGTATTTTTCTCAAGCTATATTGCTTAGATTGGAATATGATAAGGATAAGGGGTTTATAGGAAATAATCGGACAACAGAGGGCTTTGAGTATTATTATGATAACAAATTTTATAAAACAGAGTCTGTTCTTTGGGGTATTGGTAGTGACCTTGGTGATATTTCTGATAAAGGTGGTAACAGTTCATATAAAGTTTTTATTGTTCAACATGGCATTTTGGGACTTGTACTATTAGCACTCTTTTTTGTTACTATTGCTTTGTATTCTAAATCTCCATTTATTAAAGGTTTATTATTGTTGTATACTGCTTCTTTTTGGCAGAGACCGTATGCATTATGGGAGGTCGAATTATTTCTTTTTATCTCAATTGCATTGTTGGTGAAGCAGAATGAAACATATAATTTATGTGCTAAATATCCAATTGCAACATTTTGTGTTAATTCTTGATAAACTTAACGTTCATAATTCTAATTACAAAATGTATAATTCTTATATAGTAGTTTTTTTGCTTATTACAGAAATGAATCAGTATTAAAATTTGTATAGGATTGTTTTTATAGGAACTTTTATAGAGCTATCAGTAATATAGAAATTATAAGTGAATATTGTTTGCAATTATTGGGACGGTAATTTTTGAAGATAATTATCTTGTTTATTTATAGAAGAAGATTTTTTAAAAGTAGTTTTTATATGATACCACTAGTGTTCCGTTAAATTTTCGTTCATGTCATTTTTGAGAAAATTAAAATCGTAACTATTTGATATTTAGGGAATAATAATTTCTATAGACTGAGTATTATTGTAATCTTCATTTCAAATCCATCTGCTTTATATGTGACTTTAATTTATTGAATATCAATAATATAAGAAATGTGAGACTGATTTTAACGGAATACTAGTGATCTGATACATTAAAATTGGATACTAAAATATGATATCTTATGCTTGTTACTATCGCTATTCCTGTTTATAATGGAGAAAGTTATCTGAGAGATGCAATACAATCTGTAGTAAATCAAACTTTTCAAGACTGGGAGTTATATCTCATAAACGATGGGAGTACTGATAACTCTTTAGCTATTATGCAAGAGTATGCTTTGAATGATATTCGAATTAAAGTGATAGATGATGGACAAAACAAGGGCTTGGTTACTCGATTGAATCAATCAATAGAGACGGCTATAGGTAAGTATTATGCTCGAATGGATGCAGATGATATCATGTATGTTACTCGTATTGAAGAACAAGTAAGGTTTTTGGAATCTCATCCTGATGTAGATGTATTAGGTACTTCTATTATGATAATTGATAATGAGAATAATATTGTGGGGTCTAATATGCATGATGGAAAGGTTAATGCTTTTATTCATCCTACAGTGATGGGGAAGTCGGAGTGGTTTAGGGCTAACCCCTATTGTGGTTGGGCATTAAGGGCTGAAGATATGGAATTATGGAGTAGAACAGCTTCTAAAAGTAATTTTTGGGCCTTAGATAAGCCTCTTTTATTCTATAGGGAGTTTGGTGTGCCTGTAACAAAGAAATATATTCAAACGCAAAAAACTTTACTTAGAATCTTTTTGCGTTATGAAAAATATGAGAAATCTTGCTTTTGGTGGTTGAAAAATAGTTTGTATGCTGTAGTAAAGATTGTTGCTTATATAATATTTGACCTGTTTGATAAGACAGATATACTGGTTAGTAAAAGACATAGAATGCCATTACCGGGAACAAAATTGTTATCTAAAGAAGATTTGATAAAATCTATTAGTCGTAAATAGTTTAGTAGATGATGCAAAGATATTGCCTAATGTTTCAATAGTAATAATGCTAAAGTAGGTGCTAATTGTGTGGCGGTGGAGGATGTGCCAGATGGGGCAACGGTGGTATTGCCAAAACAAGAATCATAATAAAGAGAACTGAATGAGGAAAAAGTTTATTGTTGTAACGACAATTCCTGCCTCTCTTCGATTTTTTGAAGGGCAATTGAACTTTCTGAATAAAACTTTCGAGGTGATGGCTATATCTTCAGATAAAAAAAACTTAGAAGAAGTTGGGCAGAAAGAGGGGATTTCTGTTCATTGTATTCCAATGCAAAGACCTATATCTTTGTGTAAAGATATAATTAGCTTTTATCGTTTTATTGTGTTTTTTCTGAAGTCTAATCCTTACATAGTACATGGAAATACCCCCAAAGGCGGTTTCTTATCAATGCTTTCAGCAAAAATTACGAATGTTCCTGTACGTATTTATATATGTCATGGACTTCGTTATCAGGGATATGGTGGACTAATGAAAAAATTGCTTCAAATGATGGAGAGGATTTCGTGCGTGTGCGCGACCGAAGTGATATGTGTTTCTGTTGGAGTGAAACAGACATTGTTGGCAGACCATATATGTAAGAAGCAAAAACTGAAAGTTATAGCTTATGGTAGTGCAAATGGTATTAATCTAAATAGATTTGATAAACAAAAAATAGGTACAATAGTTCTTCCTCAAATCTCGAAAGGTGGTTTTGTGTTTTGTTTTGTTGGGCGTATTGTTAAGGATAAAGGGGTGAATGAACTGATTACTGCTTTTGACCGATTATCGACTGAGAATGAAGATGTACATTTGGTTGTGGTAGGCTCGATAGAGAATGAACAAAATCCGATAGCAGAAATTACTAAAAACACGATGCAAGTGAATACTCGTATTCATACCGTTGGTTTTCAACCAGATGTAAGACCATATATGAACCAATCAGATGTATTTGTTTTGCCGTCTTATCGTGAGGGCTTTGGCATGGTGCTTATGGAGGCAGGAGCATTAGGAATTCCGTGTATAACTACTGACATAATAGGTTGTAATGAAATAATCCAAGATGGCGTTAATGGCAAAATAATTCCTCCTTGTGATGAAGAGGCTTTATACCATGCGATGAAGTGGTTCTATGAACATCGTGATGATGAAGTGAAAGAAATGGCAAAGCGCGCTCGCCCTATGATTGTAGAACGTTACGAACAGCGTAAGGTTTGGGAAGCGCTATTGGAAGAGTACCGTTCTTTGGGAAAGTAAGATTTAGTATTGCATAATATAGAAGATAATTTTGGGTAATGTTTACAGAGTAACATTATAAATACATCTAGGTAATAAACCGATTTTAGAGTTAGCTCGATAATTATCTGATGAAGATAAATTCGAGATGAACTGTACAGTCCTTTCGCACATAATTTTATTTTTTTAATCATGTACTCTCATTTTTTTAAAAGAGTGATTGACTTCATCCTTGTGTTTTGTGTGTTGGCTTTGATTTGGCCGATACTCCTTCTTTTTGCCCTATGGTTACATTTTGCCAACAAAGGTGCAGGAGCATTCTTTACTCAGGAGCGTCCGGGAAAAGATGGAAAGATATTCCAAGTGATAAAGTTTAAGACGATGACTGATGAACGGGATACGGATGGTAATCTGCTGCCGGATGCACAGCGTTTGACTAAGGTAGGGCGTTTTGTGCGTTCTACAAGTATTGATGAATTGCCACAACTGATTAATGTATTGAAAGGGGACATGGCTTTGATAGGTCCTCGTCCTTTATTACCTCAATACTTACCGCTTTATAGTAAAGAACAAGCTCGTCGTCATGAAGTCCGTCCGGGGATTACGGGTTGGGCACAAGTGAATGGGCGCAATGCTATCTCTTGGACGAGGAAATTTGAATTGGACGTGTGGTATGTAGACCATTGCTCTTTGAAACTTGATGTGAAAATTTTTTTTCTAACAATTAAGAAAGTGTTTATGAGGGATAGTATTTCCAAGGAAGGTCAAGCTACTACAATTCCATTTGATGGATATAATTAAGTTGATTAATCATGAATGATATTGCTATATATGGTGCAGGTGGTTTCGGTAAAGAGATTGCTTGCTTAATTTATTGGATAAATGAGGTGAAGCCTCAGTGGAATTTGATAGGCTTTTTTGATGATGGAGTAGAATGTGAAACTCAAATATCGCATTATGGTAAAGTGCTAGGAGGAATGGATACCCTCAATTCATGGAATAAGTCTTTGAGTGTGGTTTTTGCAATTGCTAACAATAAAGTACTTCGTAAACTCTCTTCGTTAATAAGCAATACAAATGTTCAGTTTCCTAATATTATAGCCCCTAATATTGTCATAAAAGATGTTGAGACCTTCAAAATAGGGAAAGGAAACATTATACAAGGCGGTTGTGTCGTATCTTGTGATGTAATAATTGGAGACTTTAATATATTCAACGGGGCTGTTGTCTTAGGACATGATGTGAAGATAGGAGATTACAATGTATTAATGCCTTCTGTCAGAATATCCGGTGAAGTGGTGATGGGCGACTGTAATTTCTTTGGAGTGGGTTCCATTGTATTGCAACAACTAAAAATAAAAAATGATACAAAACTTGCTGCCGGAAGTGTGCTTATGACTAAACCTAAAGAAGGAAATGTGTATTTAGGAGTACCGGCGAAAGTATTGAAACTATAGGTGTAAAGATAAGTAATGACTAAAAAAACAGTTTATGGAAATGAAAGAATTTGTGAGCAATTTTGCTGCTCAGTTTGATGAAACAGAAGAAAGTGTATTTACTCCGGAAACTCGCTTTAGAGAGATTGAGGAGTGGTCTTCATTAGTTGCTCTTAGCGTGATTGCCATGGTGGATGAGGAATATGATGTGACTCTAAAAGGAGACGACATTAAAAAATCGGAAACAATAGCGGATATTTATAACACTGTGGCAAGTAAACTTTAATAAGCTTGTTGATAAAAAGAATATGGCTATCATTCATATAAATAATATCCGTATAGCAGGTATTGCAGCTGGTGTTCCAAGAAACATTGTAAAGACTGTATCTACAACAGATAAATATGATGACGAAGCTTACATTGAGTCTGTTGGAGTGAGGGAAAAACGTTTTTCTAATGAATTTACTTCTTCGGATTTATGTGAAGCAGCGGCAAAAAAGCTTATGTGGGATTTGAACTGGGAAAACGAAGACATTGATTTACTGATGCTTGTAACTCAAACTCCGGATTATATATTGCCAGCAACAGCATGTGTGTTGCATGGAAAGTTAGGATTAAAGAAAAGCTGTCTCTGCTTTGACATTAATCTTGGATGTTCGGGATGGGTATATGCAATGTCAGTTGCACTCTCGTTAATGACTTGTGGCAGAATAAAACGTGCTATAGTATTAGCTGGTGATGCACGTAAACAAGTTCCGGAAGAACACGACCAACTTTTTGGATATGCAGGTACTGCTACTGCTCTCGAATATGATGAAAAGGCAAAACCTATCACTATTGATTTGGGAAGTGATGGAACTGGATATGATGCGATAATCCGTCCTGGTGGTGGGGCCCGTAATCCTATAACGCCAGCTTCGTTAGAGTTGCAGGATTGCGAGGATGGACGTAAGCGTCATGCTTGTCAAACGAGAATGAACGGCATGGATGTATTTGCATTCGGGATTACCACTGCTCCTAAATCCATTAAAAAGGTATTTGCAGAGTGTGGTATTACCATGGATGGAGTGGATTATGTATTGTTTCATCAGGCAAACATAAAAATGCTCGAAACTATCAAGAAAAAGTTGAAATTGACGGACGAAAAAGTTCCTTATAGCTTGAGACGGTTTGGCAACACTTCATCAGCATCCATTCCACTTACTGTTGTGACAGAATTGAGGGAACAGCTATATGGAAAAGCAGTTACTTTGGTAGGCTGTGGTTTTGGAGTAGGACTTTCATGGGGGACGATTCTTTTTCATACAGATGAAAATTTAGTGATTTCTGAATTACAAGAACTTTAAAAGTTATGTTGCATTATAATCCTTTTTCTTTAGAGGGAAAAACAATACTTGTCACGGGAGCTTCATCCGGTATAGGAAAAGCTACTGCTACAGAATGTGCCAAGATGGGGGCTAACCTTATTATAACGGCACGCAATGAAGAACGTCTCAATGCTACGTTTGCTGATTTGGATGTGAAGAACGGGCAGGCACACAAGGTTGTGGTAGCTGATTTGCAGGTGGTGGAACAAGTGGAAAATCTGATATCTGAAGCTGGTAAGATAGATGGACTGGTGCTTTGTTCGGGTAAAGGACTGACATTGCCGTTCCAGTTTTCGAGCCGTGATAAGTTTGATGATATTTTTGAGACCAATTTTTATGCTCCTATTGAATTAATGCGCGTGCTTTATAAAAAGAAGCAAATCAATAAAGAGGGGGCTGTCGTGATATTGGCTTCATTGGGTGGAACAGAGGTATTCAGCGGTGGTAACTGTATTTACGGTGCATCGAAGGCTGCCTTGAATTCCATTATGAAATTTTGTGCCAAAGAGTTTGCATCGAGAAAAGTACGTGTAAATAGTATTTGTCCAGGGATGGTTGATACTCCTTTAATTCATAGAGGTACAGTCAGCGAAGAGCAATTACAGGAGGATATGAAACGTTATCCTCTGAAACGTTATGGAGTACCTGAGGACATTGCATATGGTGTGGTGTATTTACTGTCTGATGCCTCCTCGTGGCTGACTGGTCATTCGATGGTGTTGGATGGTGGAGTATCAATTTAAAGCTAAGAATAAAAATGGATATAAAATGTGAAATAATATCAGTAATTGCTAGAACACTGAATGTTGAAGAATCAGTGATTACTATGGAAATGGCTGCCGGTGATATTGAACAATGGGACTCGATGGGTAACGTGGCTATTCTTACGACTATTGAAAATGAATTAAATGTGGATTTTCCAGTAGAAGACCTTTTTGAGCTAAACACGGTAGGAAGTATTGTAAATAAAGTTATTGAGTTGAAGAATGTGTAGTTTAACACATAGCCAATTACTGCAAGCTATTTATCGGTATTCGGTGCAGAGTGCGGATAAAACGGCTATCATAGCAAAGGGCGTTTCGGTGAGTTATGCATTGCTGTGGAAAAACATACTTGGTGCGGCGGCTTGTCTTCAATCATTGGGATTGGAGAAAGGTGACTGTATTTTACTTTCTGCTTTGAAAGATGTTGAATTTGTATATTTATATTTTGCTGCTCATCTGTTGGGACTGGTTAATGTGATAGTTGACCCGACCTCGAATGAGGAAAGAAAAAAATATATCATTGAAACGGTTCGTCCGAAAAGAGTCTTTGGTCTTAAGGGAGGTATTGGGTATTCTGAGGTTTCTTTGGTGGGAAAACCTGCTGACATCGGACTGCTTTCTGCTCAAGATATAGCTGATATTATGTTCACAACCGGTACTACCGGAAAACCAAAAGGCGTGCTTTTGTCACATGCCAATATTAGTGGCTCTGCCAATAATATTAATCGATATATCGGGAATACAGCCGATGATGTAGAGGTATTGGGTTTACCTATTTGCCATTCGTTTGGTTTGGGTAGATTACGTTGTAATATGTTGTTAGGAGCAACATTTATCTTATTGGGTAGTTTTGCTAATCTAAAGTTATTGTTTAACACGATGGAACAATATCATGTGACAGGGATAGGCATGGTACCTGCTGTATGGGAGTATATCAAGAAATTGAGTGGAAATGTTTTTGGAAAGTTTGCAAGTCAGATGAGTTATATTGAAATTGGTAGTGCGGCAATGAGTGTGGAGAACAAGCGGTTACTGATGGAAATGTTTCCAAACACTCGTATTTGTATGCATTACGGATTGACAGAGGCATCCCGTTCACTCTTTATGGAATTTCATGAATATGCTGACGATTTGGTTACTATCGGAAAGCCTGTAACAAAGGAGGTGGATGTGAAAATCTTCAGTGATGAAGGTCTGGAACTTCCGATAGGAGAATCCGGTGAATTGTGCATAAAGGGGAATATGGTGATGAAGTCTTATCTGGTGGACGGTGATACTGTAGATTCTTTTTGGGGAGAATATTTCCGCACAGGTGATTATGCATATAAATCGGAAAATGAAAATTTCTATTTGGTGAGCCGTAAAAAAGAGATGATTAATGTCGGTGGTAAGAAAGTGAGTCCTATTGAAATAGAGGATGCAATTATAGCTTTGGGAGGTGTATCGGACTGTATTTGTGTTGCAATGAAAGATCCAAGAGGATTGGTTGGTGAGGTGCCTAAAGTATATGTACTAAGGGAGGGAACTACCAAATCTTTAGAAGAAATCGATACATTGTTGGGAAACAAAATTGAGAATTATAAAATGCCGGTGAAGTTTGAATGGATTGATAAAATTCCAATGACTTCATCGGGAAAAAAACAACGATTAGCTTTATGTCACAATTGACAATCAGAAATGTGAGAATAGCAGGAATGGCAGCTTGTGTCCCATCACGGGTAGAAGAAAATTTGTCACTTCCTATTTTCAAGGATGAAAGTGAAGCAAAGAAAGTTATGGCATCGACTGGCATCGAAAGGCGACGAGTGGTACAATTAGGAACGACAGCATCTGATCTTACAGTAGCTGCTGTTCATCGGATATTGACCGATTTGAGTTGGGAGATTTCAGAAGTGGATTGCTTGATTTATGTATGTACATCTCGTGATTTTATTGCTCCACAAACAGCATGTATCCTTCAAAACCGCTTGGGATTACGTAACGATTGTTACGTAATGGACTTACCTTTAGGGTGCTCAGGATGGATTTATGGGATTAGTGTGATAGGCTCTTTAATGTCACATGGCTCTTTTAAAAAAGGTTTGTTGATTGCAGCTGAGACAAATTCCATCAACCGAAATTCTAAAGATAGGACGGTTAAACCTTTGTTTGGCGACGCTGCCACGGTAACAGCATTTGAATATGATGCTTCATTCGGCAAACCTTTTAATTTTGTATTTGGAGTGGATGGTTCTGGCTATCAGGCTGTGTGGACAAAGTATGGAGGAATGCGATATCCGACAACTGTTGAAGCGGTTGTTGAAAAGGAAATAGAACCGGGCATTGTCCGCAAGGGAACTGATATGATAGTCAATGGTATGGATGTGTTTGCGTTTGCTATCAAGACACCGCCTCGTTCGTTGAAAGAACTTATAGAGGCTTATCATATCAATGTGGATGAAATAGATTATCTCTATTTACATCAAGCAAATAAATTCATTGACGAGAAGATTCGCAAATCGGTGAAGATACCTGCAGAGAAAGTTCCTTATTGCTTGGAAGATTTCGGCAATGTGACAAGTGCCTCCATTCCTTTGACCATGGTTACCCGTACTGCAGAAGCATTATGTAACAAAAAGAACCATTGCTTGGCTTGTGGATTTGGGGTAGGACTTGCTTGGGCATGTATGGAGTTTAATGTGGATAATATTGTTGTTTCTGAATTGGTGGAATACTAAGAAAAATTGGCATATGAATGCAATAGTAAGGAAGTTGAAATTATATCGTATATCAACAGTATTGAATTATTGTCGAAATAGTTGGGATAATAGTGCATTTGTCATAAAACAATGTCCTTCAAAAAGTAGATTCAGTGTATTTGTTGATTTATTATATTGGTATATTTTTTATGGTAATGATTTTAATGACTATTGTACTTTTACATTTTGGAATAAATCAATAGCTGAACGAAAAGCATATATATCATTGCGCAGAAATGATGTTCTAAGATATACTTTTAGTACTCCAGAAGTGTATGAATTGTTTCTTGATAAAGCTAAATTTAATCAACGATTTCGGAAATATATAAATAGGGGATGGTTAACAACAGTAAATAAGAGCTGGGATGAAATTGTGAAATTTATAATTCAATATAGAGATGTTATTGCTAAACCTTTAAAAGATTACGGAGGGCATGGTGTATTTAGAATATGTACTTCTTCTGATAACTATAAATATGTACTAGATATTTTGGAGCAAAAGATTATTACTGGAGAACAATTTATAATAGAGGAAATTATAACAAATTGTGAGAAACTAAAGAACTTAGCGCCAGGTTCATTGAATACGATTCGTATTGTTACCGTATTAGATCGGGAAAAACAATTACACATACTGGCCGCATTATTGCGTATGGGCAATGGGGTTGCATTAACTGATAATTATCATGATGGTGGTATGGCTTGTGTGATAGACTCTGAAAAAAGCATTTTGAAAGGTGATGCTTATGGCATGAACTGTGCAAGATATGAGGTTCATCCTTATTCTCATATTAAATTTGATGGTTTTATTATTCCACATTTTGATGAATGTATCTCAATTATAAAAGAAATTGTTTATTATGAACCTGATGCAAGATACGTTGGATGGGATTTAGCTATAGCTCAAAATGGGATAGAGTTGTTAGAAGGTAATATTCCTCCAGGAGAAGATATAACTCAAATTGCATCTGGATGTGGTTTATGGTATAAAATGCAAGCGTGGAAATAGTATATGAACTAATAATTATATGGATATGCAATATATAAAATTGAATAATGGTATTGAAATGCCACAAATTGGTCTAGGAACATTTCTTATACCGAAGGATAAGCTGGAGGATACTCTGATAAAAGCCTATGACATGGGTTACAGACAGTTTGATACAGCTTGGAGATATTATAACGAGGCTGATATTGCTCGGATTTTCAAAAAACATGGTATCAAGCGTGAAGATGTGTTTATTACTACAAAAGTGAATATTGATGCGCTTTACTGTGGAGGATATAAGTATGGAATTCATAGAATTCTTAATCGAAGGAATAATGTCAGTATTGAACAAGCTGTTCAAAAATCTTTTGATAACCTTGATACGGAATATATAGACTTGTTCTTGATTCATAATCCTTGGAAAATATTCATGGATATGTGGAAGGTTCTTGAGAAATTCTATAAAGAGGGAAGAATCAGGGCTATTGGGGTTTCCAATTTTCTGCAGCCACATATTGAAGCTTTGAGTGAGATTTCGGATGTTGTTCCTGCTGTGAATCAAATAGAAATTAGTCCGTTAAACGCTCAGATTGAGTTAATAAAATATTGTCAGGATAGGGGAATTGCAGTTGAATCTATGTCGACATTTAGCCATTTCCGTTCAGTAGAACCAAGACTGGAGATTATTGAACATCCTTTGATTTTGGCAATCGCAAAAAAACATGGTAAGAGCACCGTTCAAGTAGTCCTGCGCTGGCTTATTCAAAGGGGGATTATTGTGATTCCTAAAACTTGGAATGTAGTTCATTTGAAAGAAAATATTTCGATTTTAGACTTTGAACTGAGTGTCGATGAAATGGCTGATATTACTTCCTTGAATAAAGGTAAGTGCTTGAATTATAATTCATTTGTTGCACAAAGAGGTCTGCCTAAAAAATATAGAAATTGGGAAGGGTTTAAAAATCCTGATAATTTTACGGATATGTTCAACAATTTTCCAGCATGGAGGAAATGGTTATCAATTTATTGATAATATATTTTTAATTATAGAAGATTGTACTGATAGTCGGTGATTCAATATGTATCGGGTGTTAATTGTGATGTATATTGATTTTGCTCAATATCCTTAATATAATGCTAATCGTAAAATCCATTATCAATACTGTTTTAGAATCAAGAACATATATTCTTGAAGTTAGCAGAACTGAATTCTGGATTGTCGATCCTGGGGATATTGAACAAATTATGGAGACTGCGGGTGACGGCAAAGTGCTGAAGGGTATTCTGTTGACACACATTCACTATGATCATATCTATGGATTGCCTGCTTTAATACGGATATTTCCTGGTGCAATAATCTATACTAACGAAGCAGGTGTAGAGGCTTTGGCTTCCGCAAAACTGAATCTATCTAAATACCATGATAAACCAATAATATATTCAGGAAAGAATATTAAAGTTGTTCGTGAAGAAGATTCCATTACCTTATTAGATGGGATAAATGCAAAGGTAATAGAAACGCCAGGGCACAGTCCAACTTGCATTACTTATCTCATAGGGAGCTATGTTTTTTCTGGGGATTCATATATACCGGGATATAATGTTGTAACTAATCTTCCCAATGGAAATAAGAAGGAGGCGGATAAATCGAAAGCACTAATAATTCGATTGGCTGAGTCTCGGATATTATGTCCAGGACATCTTGAGAAAGTAACCCTTGCTAAAAAAGAAGCAATTATATAGTTTTAGATATGAAACGGCTTTGGAAAAAGCTCTGTAAAATCTTTGTTTTTTTGCTAATTCCATATTATGTAAAAAGAGAGATATCTTCATAATATTCATTGCACTTCTTTGAAAAGAAATTCATTTATAACTTTATGGACAAACGAATATATCTTTGCCTCGCTCACATGAGCGGCAAGGAGATGGGCTTCATACAAGAAGCCTTTGATACCAACTGGGTTGTTCCTCTCGGACCGAATGTGAATGCCTTCGAGCAGGATTTGGAATGCTTTGTGGGGCAGAATAAAAAGGTGGTGGCTTTAAGTGCCGGTACTGCCGCTGTGCATCTGGCCTTGCTTGCTTGCGGAGTTAGTCAGGGTGACGAAGTGATAGTACAGAGCTTCACTTTTTGTGCCTCTTCCCATCCGGTGACCTACCTCGGTGCCACTCCGGTATTTGTGGATTCTGAGGCTGATACTTGGAACATGGACCCGCTTCTTCTGGAGCAGGCTATCAGGGACCGTATCGACAAGATCGGCCGAAAGCCCAAAGCGATTGTTCCGGTGGCTTTGTATGGGATGCCCTACAAGATAGACCAAATTATGTCGGTGGCAGATAAATATGATATTCCGGTCATAGAGGATGCCGCCGAAGGCTTTGGAAGCAAGTTTGACGGGCAAGTTCTTGGAACTTTTGGCAAATATGGTGTGCTTTCTTTCAATGGCAACAAGATGATAACCACCAGCGGTGGCGGTGCTTTGATTTGCCCTGATGAAGAGTCCAAGCGTGAGATAATGTTCTATGCTACCCAGGCCCGTGAGTCCTATCCCTACTACCAGCATGAGCGTATAGGCTATAATTATAGGATGAGTAACATTTGTGCGGGAATCGGCCGCGGTCAGATGACGGTGGTGGATGAGCACATAGCGCACCATAAGCATCTGTGCGGTCTGTATCGTGAGCTGTTGGCGGATGTGGAGGGAATCACGCTTCATGAGAATCCTTTCGGACGTTATGACAGCAATTATTGGCTGAACACGGTACTGCTTGACGGGAATCTGCATGTAAGAGGTGAGGAGGAGGTCTACCGTGAGACAGTGAAAGGTGCCGTTGGTGGTGCCGCGGGTGTTACTCATGAGTCAGTTAGTGCCCATACTTCTTGTGAGCCTAACCGTAATGTAGAGGCCATGCGTGTTTGCTTGGACAGAGCCGGTATCGAGAGCCGTCCCTTATGGAAGCCCATGCATCTCCAGCCGGTTTATACGGCTAATCCTGCCTATGTGAATGGTGTCAGTGAGGGTTTGTTCAGGCGTGGTCTTTGCTTGCCGAGTGGTCCTTATGTGACGGATGAGGATGTGAGATACATAGTGAATGAAATGAAGGAGAGTATACTATGAAATCTACATAGTATCAATTTTTTATGAACTAATTTCAGAAAACAGCTTCAGTGGGGCTGTTTTCTTTGTTTATAGGCATATTTGAGATGGGTACCGAGAATCTTCTCTGACTTCGGGGGATATCCATAATGTGATCTTCTGTGATAGAGAGCCATAGTTGTGTGTTGCCACTCTTATTTGAATAACCGTTCTTTGGCGGTGAATAATAACCAATAAACGTTTATCAATTATGGCAGTAGTAGCTTATTTAAGAGTAAGTACAGAAAAACAGTTTTTAGAGAATCAGCGCGAGGAAATTATACGCTTTGCGGAGAAGAACGGGTTGAGCATCGACAGATGGTACATGGAGACGGTCAGCGGAAAAGTGAGTAGCAAAGAGCGTAAACTGGCGGGCTTGTTGGACCGGATGAAACCGGGAGACTCCTTGATTATAACGGAGATTTCGCGGCTTAGCCGGACACTGCTGGAGATAATGACCATTCTTAACTCCTGCATCAAAAGGGGAGTGGTGCTGTACAGTACCAAAGAGGGGTATGTGTTCCAGAATGACATCAATAGCAAAGTGCTGGGATTTGCTTTTGGACTGATGGCCGAGATAGAGCGTAATCTGATTTCCATGCGCACCAAAGAAGCCTTGGAACGACGGAGGAAAGAAGGAAAACATCTGGGCAGGAAGAAAGGGGACACACCCAAAATGAAGATACTCTATGCGAACAAGAGGAAGCTTGTAAGGGAGCACCAAAGAGGAGAGTCGTGTGCTGAGCTTGCCCGGCAGATGGGAGTGTCACGGACTACGATGTTCCGTTTTCTGAGACACTATTGAGCAATTCAGCTAAACGAAGGTGTCAAAGGTGGGATTCCTTTTGACACGCTTCGTGTGGGCTACTTATTCGGCTGATACTTCTTTCTTTTCCTTCCACTCTTTCCCGCGCTTGTGCAGGTTTTTCAGCTCGAATGACAGCATGATACGGAAGAAACCTATAATCAGGAATGCAAACGAAATCATGTACACGGCGTAAAGGGCGCCTACTGCCGGTTGCCACAAGATGATGAGCGAGCAGATGACGGCAAGAATACCGAAAGCAACGTACCATCCCCAGTCTCTTGTCCCATATCTTTTGAGGTCCATGGCATAGCCTACGGATGAGAAGCCGCGGAACATCAGCCAGAAGGCGATGATGAACGGAATGACTTCCATGCTGAGCATCGGATAGGCTATCAGGTAGAATCCCAGAATCATGTCGATGATGCCTCCAGCCAGATACCATCCCCAACTGGATACCCTTCTACGGTTACTTACTGCAAAGGATATTTCCAGCAGACCGCTGAACAACATGGAGACGCTGAACAGAATGCTCAATACCGCATACCCGCTGAGAGGGGAGAACATCAGGCTTATAGCCACTATTACATAAAGAATACCAAGAATGAGTGAAATCCACCAATTCTTTACTTCCTGCTGAAGTTCGTCAAAAATAGTTTTCATGTGAATTTAATTTTTTAAGTGATTATCATTAATTCGTCCGTAGAATAACAGTTTATCCGGAAAAAAGTTTCGGGTGAACTTTTTCTGTATGTAATTTGTTATGTATACATATAATTTGATAAAACTATGGCTACAACAAAATTTAAAGGACAACCGGTAAAGGTTATCGGTGAATTTATAAAGGTGGGCTCTGTTGCCCCCGATTTCGAATTGGTAAAAACAGATTTGTCTTCATTCTCTTTGAAGGAACTGAACGGGAAGAATGTTATTTTGAATATTTTCCCCAGCCTTGACACTGGTGTGTGCGCTACTTCTGTACGTAAGTTCAACGAACTGGCTGCCGGCCTGCCCGATACCGTGGTGTTGGCAATCTCCAAGGACTTGCCTTTTGCACATGCACGTTTCTGTACAACGGAGGGTATTGAGAATGTGATTCCTTTGTCTGATTTCCGTTTTTCCGATTTTGATGAAAACTACGGGGTACGCATGGCCGACGGACCGCTTGCAGGTCTATTGGCGCGTTCGGTAGTGGTTATCGGCAAAGATGGTAAGATTGCCTATACGGAATTGGTACCTGAAATTACGCAAGAACCAGACTATGATAAAGCTATTGCAACTGTAAAGTAGAAAGTTTGGATCTGGGATAAGCAATAAAAAGCGGTGGACAGAATTTATCATGCTGTCCACCGCTTTTTTATTATCATGCCGTTTTCTTTTTTATTTCTTCTTCATTCCTTTATAGATGAAGAATGCCACGATGAGTACACCGATGCCGATAAATACATAACCTATCTCATGGCTGTATTCCGTTACTTTGGCAAGCAGCTGTTCCTCGTTCTCGATGCCGGGTACTGTGGACAAGTAATATCCGATGAAAGCCAGGATGGAATTCCAAAGGCCCGCACCCAAGGTAGTGTACAGCAAGAAAGTTCCCAGTTTCATGCGTGCCAGACCGGCAGGGATGGATATCAACTGGCGAACAGCAGGTATCAGGCGGCCGACAAAGGTTGATACGGCTCCATGCTTGTCAAAATATTCTTCCGCATGCTGCACTTTGGCTTCGTCGATGAGGCACATGTGCCCGAAACGGCTGTTGGCAAACTTGTAAATGATGGGGCGTCCCAGCCATTTTGCCAGATAGTAGTTTATCAAGGCTCCGATATTTGCCCCTATGGTTGCAAACAATACCACCAGATATATATTCATGTTGTCATTGTTGGCGGCTTTCCAAGCGGCAGGAGGGACTACAACTTCCGAAGGGAAGGGAATAAACGAACTTTCAATGGCCATCAATAAAGTGATGGTCCAGTAATTGAGGTGGTCGAGACACCATTGGATAAAGGCTACTGATTCCATTTGCTAGATTAGTGGTATATAATTACTGTTATTGTAATGCATTGAAAATATTCTTCATTACTAGGGCCAGCTCTTCCTGATTATCTTCTTGTAGTATCTGTTGCAATTTGTCCAGCTCTTCCAGCCTGAACGGATGTTCGCACAGCTGGTTGTACTTCATGAAGTTCTCTTTGTCTTTGAGCAGCATATACAGAGAGGTCAGCCTTTCGTTGATACCTTCAAAGTCCGGTTCCATCTCTTTGACATGTTCAAAGGCCAGCTTGGCATAGCTTAGTTGTCCTATCTCCATGCTACACATGCCTATTTCGTGCCAGGTATCCGCATAGGGGGCATACTCTAAGGCTTTGGCCCATTTTTTCACACCTTTCTCATACTCACCTTCTTCCATGTAGATGCGTCCCTCAATCAGGTACGGGTCTATCTCTTCGGGTGACAGGTCGTATGCTTTTTTACAATATTGGTGGGCTTTGCGCTTCTTTCCCATCTTGTGCAGGCATAGGGCCGCATTGGCATAAAGGGAGGGCAAGGCGAAGTCATGGCTGTCTTCGGCCGTTATGGCTTTTTCCAGATAGTCGTATCCTTCTTTCCACTCTCCTTTGGAGGCTTTGTTCAGGCCGATGAAGGTGTTGATGAAACCGTGGGAGACAAGATGGAATTTTTCGGCCTGCAGGTAGTTCTCCATGGCACTTTCCTCATTTCCCAATTGGAAGAAGGAATGTCCTTTCATCAGGTAGGCATCGGCAAACTCGTCATCGGCCACCGTGGCATAGTCGCATGCTTCGATTGCTTTGTCGAACATCTGCTGGTCAAAGTAGCAACGGGCCAGTCCAAACCAGTAAGGAGCTGAATACGGATTCTTGTCAATCAGCTTATTGAAGAAGAAGGTGGCTTTTTCAAACAGTCCCTGGGCGTAGTAACAATCGCCAGTGACGGCAAGGTAGGCTTCTTCTTCGGCATATTTTTCGAGTCCGCGCGTCAGCCATGTCAATGCTTTTTCCGGGAATCCCATGTCTATGTACATATAGGATACATCGACGATGTTGGCTAGGTCGTCCTTATCGTCTATACTATCGAGTATCGCTTCCGCTTCTTCTTCTTTGCCTTCGCCCAACAGTAGGTTGGCTTTCAGCACTTTCACTTCGGAAGATTCTTCGGCAATCCGTTCCAATATATCCTTGGCTTGCTCTTTATGCTGGGTGTCGAGGAACAAGTATGCCTGTTCCACCAGCAGGGCTGTATTATTCGGATGTATTCCCAAGCCATACTCTACGACCTCGGTAGCCATGGCATATTTATGATGCACGGCATACCAGTCTGCGAGGTCGGCTAAGTCGTCTGCGTCCAGATAGATGGTTCTGTTCTCTGCTTTGGCAGCTTCATATTGTTCTGCCATTTCTTGCAGTTCTTTGTCTCTTCCGGACAGCAGGTTTTTTTTACTCATATTCTTATTTATTGATTTTACCCCAAACGTCTTTCAGACCTACAGTACGGTTGAATACCATTTTTTCTGGCGTAGAATCTTTGTCAACATTAAAATAACCGATACGTTGGAACTGCAGGTAGGAGAGGGGCTGCATGCCGGCAGCGTACTTCTCGATGTAGCAGCAGGGCAGCACATTCAGGGAGTCGGGGTTGATCATTTCTTTCATGGCTGTCAGTGCGTCGCAGTTCTTCGCTTCGCGGATGGCGGCAAGCTCGTCGCGCGGGTTCTCCACTTTCCACAGACGGTCGTAGAGGCGCACTTCTGCTTCGAGGCAGTGGGCACAACTTACCCAATGGATGGTGCCTTTCACCTTACGGTTGGCTCCGGGTAGACCGCTCTTGGTATCGGGGTCGTATTCGCAATATACTTCGGTGATTTCACCGGCGTCGTTCTTCTTGCAGCCGGTGCACTTCACGATGTACGCGTTCTTCAGACGTACCTCTTGTCCCGGTGTCATGCGGAAATATTTCTTCGGAGCATCTTCCATGAAGTCGTCGCGCTCCATCCAAAGTTCGCGGCTGAATTCGATGACGTGGTTGCCTTCTTCGGGATGTTCGGGGTTGTTGACGGCTTCCATCTCTTCCACTTGTCCTTCGGGATAGTTGGTGATGATGAGCTTCACGGGGTTCAATACGGCGGATACGCGGGTGGCGCGGTCGTTCAGGTCCTCGCGCACGGCGCTTTCCAGCAGGGCGAATTCATTAAGGGCGTCGTATGTGGTATAGCCAATCTTGTCGATGAACTTATGGATGGACTCCGGAGAGTAACCGCGACGGCGAAAACCGCAGATGGTCGGCATACGGGGGTCGTCCCAACCGTTTACCAAGCCTTCCTTGACCAGCATCAGCAGGTTGCGCTTGCTCATCAGCGTATAGCTGAGGTTCAGTTTGTTGAACTCATACTGATGGGGGCGGTTATCGTCGAGGTCTTTGCCTTCCTTCACCCAGTCCACGAAGAGGTCGTAGAGCGGACGGTGGGGCACAAACTCCAGTGTGCAGAGCGAGTGTGTCACGCCTTCGAAGAAGTCGCTTTGTCCGTGGGCGAAGTCGTACATCGGATAAGCCTTCCAAGTGGTACCCGTGCGATGGTGCGGATGCTTCACTACACGGTAGATGATGGGGTCGCGGAAGTGCATGTTGGGGCTTGCCATGTCTATCTTGGCACGGAGCACCATGGCACCTTCCTCAATCTCGCCGCTGTTCATCTTCTGGAATAAATCCAGTGTCTCTTCAATGGGGCGGTTGCGGTAAGGGCTTTCCACACCGGGCTGGGTGGGGGTGCCTTTCTGGGCGGCAATCTGCTCGGAAGTCTGTTCGTCGATGTATGCCTTGCCCTCTTTGATGAGGCGGATAGCGAAGTCCCACAATTGCTGGAAATAGTCGGAAGCGTAATATTCGTTACCCCATTTGTAGCCCAGCCATTGGATGTCTTCCTTAATGGCCTCTACGTATTCCACATCTTCTTTGGTGGGATTGGTGTCATCGAAACGCAGGTTGCAGACACCGCCGTGTGCGGCGGCAATACCGAAATCAAGGCAGATGGCCTTGGCGTGTCCGATGTGGAGGTAACCGTTCGGTTCGGGCGGGAAGCGTGTCTGTACTTTTCCCCCGTTTTTACCCTCTTTCAAATCGTTTTCTACTATTTGCTCAATGAAGTTCAAGCTCTTTTTTTCGCTTGTTTCTTCGCTCTTTATTTCTGCCATAATGTTACTATTTTCGTATCGTGGGGACAAAGATAGGGTAAAAAAATGAAGAATGAAGAATGAAGAATGAAGATTTATTCTTTATGTACCGGGATATATCCGCTCTCTTTGATGATTTTCTGTCCTGCGGCAGACAAGATGAAATCGAGCAGAGGGGCTACGACCGAGGCGTTTTTCCGGTTATAATAATAGTATAGCGGGCGCACTATCGGATAAGTCTTATTGGTGGCATTCTCCAGTGTGGGAGCGGCATAATGCTGCCCGTCGTATGAAACGGCGAGTGTCTTGATACGCGGCGATACATAGGCTAGGCCCACATATCCGATGGCACCGCGTGTCTGGCTGACGGATTGGATAATGGCTCCAGTGGCAGGCATGGAGAGACTGCTGCTCATGTAGTTCTTGTTTTTCAGTACGCTTTCCTTGAAAAACTCGTAGGTACCGGAGGAAGTTTCGCGGGAGTAGACTACGATTTTGCGGTCGTCTCCACCCACTTGTTGCCAGTTGGTGATTTTGCCCCGGAAGATGTCTTCCAGTTGCTGCCGGGTCAGTTGTTTCACCGGGTTGGAGGGGTGAACCACTACGGCAAGGGCGTCGTAGGCGATGGGAACTTCTGCCAAGTCTTCTCCGGCAGCTTTGACTTTCATCTTTTCGCTGAACTTGATGGCGCGTGAAGCCATGGCGATGTCCGTGGTTTGGTCCAGCAGGGCTGAAATACCGACACCTGTTCCACCACCGGTCACGGTGACGCGGGCAGACGGGTTTAGGGTCATAAAGCGTTCGGCGGTCTGCTGCGCTATGGGGAGCACGGTGTCGCTGCCTTTGATGCGTTGCGCCTGCATGCCGGTGGTGGCAGCTGCCAGGGCGAGGAGTAGGAGTAATTTTCTTGTCTTCATAAAACACATGATGCAAATTGGGTAAACAGATAATGCAATTGGGGCAAACACATGATGTAAACCGATGGTATGCATCATGTAATCTGGCTCAACGCATGATGCAAATTAAGGCAATGGATATTACAAGTGTGTTACATGGGGTGTACTTTAAGTCGTTGTAATGGTTTTGTAACACGTTTGAAACATTTCTTTCAAACGTTAGTCACACTACCTTAACATCCGGTCCGTTCCTTTGCATACAGAAATCAATAGGCAACATGAAAAAGATTTTTGAGAAGATTGTAGAAGGTATACTGGCTTGTAGCGGCTTTGTGACGAGTCTTACCATCGTACTTATCGTCGTGTTCCTCTTTTCCGAAGCGCTAGGCTTGTTCAGCAGCAAGGTGATAGAAGAAGGGTATGTATTGGCTTTGAATAAGGAGAATCGGGTGGGCGAACTGACTCCGGCACAGATAAAGGATGTCTTTGATGAAGAGCTGACAAACTGGAACGAAGTGGGAGGGGAGGACCTTCCTATCCGCCTTTTCCGTTTGGAGGACATCACACTGTATTATACGGAAGAGCAGTTGGGCGCTTCCTACGAAAATGCAGGTGCCTGCATTACGGAGCTGGTGGAGCGTACGCCTGGCATTATAGCCTTTGTACCGCAGCAGTTCATTGTCCGTCCGGACTCGGTGCATCTGCTGAAAGACAACACCATTTCGGTGAAGGACGTCTTTGCCGGTGCCGAATGGTTTCCCACGGCAACACCTGCTGCGCAGTTCGGCTTTTTGCCGCTCATTACGGGGACGCTGTGGGTCAGTCTGTTTGCCATCCTCTTTGCATTGCCGTTTGGTCTGTCGGTGGCAATCTATATGTCGGAGGTAGCCAATTCCCGGGTAAGGAATCTGCTGAAGCCCATCATTGAGTTGCTGAGTGGCATACCGTCGGTGGTCTACGGCTTTTTCGGCTTAATTGTCATTGTGCCGTTTTTGCAGCAGGTGTTCAACTTGCCGGTAGGCGAGAGCGGGCTGGCGGGCAGTATTGTGCTTGCCATTATGGCGTTGCCCACCATCATAACGGTGACAGAAGACGCGATGAGGAATTGTCCCCGCGCCATGCGCGAAGCCAGCTTGGCACTGGGAGCATCGCAATGGCAAACTATATATAAGGTGGTGATTCCTTACTCCATTTCGGGCATCACCTCCGGGGTGGTGTTAGGCATCGGCCGTGCGGTGGGCGAGACGATGGCTGTGCTGATGGTGACAGGCAACGCCGCCGTCATTCCCCATACCATCCTGGAACCGCTGCGCACCATTCCGGCAACGATTGCCGCCGAACTGGGCGAGGCGCCTGCCGGCGGACCTCACTACGAAGCATTGTTCCTGCTGGGTGTTGTGCTGTTCTTCATCAGTTTATTGATAAACTTCACGGTGGAAGCGGTTTCGCCAAGACGAAAATAAAAGAAGATAGATATGGTCAATAGAAAGCATCTTTCGCAAAACGTGGCATTCGGCTTGTTCCGTCTGTTGAGCCTAAGTGTGGTGGGGATTCTTTTTGCAATCCTCGGCTTCATTATATATAAAGGTATAGGAGTTATCGATTGGGAGTTCCTCACTACGGCTCCTACCAACGGTATGACTGCCGGCGGAATCCTTCCTGCCATTGTAGGTACGTTCTGCTTGATGGCGGGCAGTGCTTTATTTGCCTTTCCGGTGGGAGTGATGAGCGGTATTTATATGAATGAGTATGTGCCGAAAGGCTGGGTAGTACGCTTCATACGGATGATGACGAATAATCTGAGCGGCATCCCTTCCATCGTGTTCGGTCTGTTCGGCATGGCACTGTTCGTCAACTATATGGATTTTGGAGACAGCATCCTGGCAGGTTCGTTGACACTGGGCTTGCTGAGTCTGCCTTTGGTTATCCGCACCACGGAAGAAGCACTGAAAGCCATCCCCGACAGCATGCGCGAAGGAAGCCGCGCGTTGGGAGCCACCAAGCTCCAGACCATCTGGCATGTCATCCTGCCGATGGGAATGCCCAATATCATCACTGGACTGATTCTGGCGCTGGGGCGCGTTTCGGGCGAGACGGCACCCATCCTTTTCACCTGTGCCGCCTACTTCCTGCCGCAACTGCCGACCGGTATCTTCGACCAGTGCATGGCGCTTCCTTATCACCTCTACGTCATCTCTACCAGCGGCACCGATATGGAAGCGCAGCTTCCTATTGCCTACGGCACGGCACTGGTGCTGATACTCATTATCCTCCTGGTGAACCTGCTGGCGAACGCCCTGCGGAAATACTTTGAGAAGAAGATTAAGACGAATTGAAAACATATACAATAGGTATGAAGAACAAGATAGAAACCCGTGACGTGAACTTCTGGTATGGCGATTTCCATGCCCTGAAAGGCATCAGCATGGACATTGAGGAGAAGTCTGTGATAGCCTTCATCGGTCCCTCGGGCTGTGGAAAGTCTACCTTCCTGCGCCTGCTGAACCGCATGAATGATTTGATTCCCGACACCCGTCTGACCGGCGAGATACGCATTGACGGACAAGACATCTATGGAAAAGGAGTGCAAGTGGATGAACTCCGCAAGAACGTGGGCATGGTGTTCCAGCGCCCCAATCCTTTCCCAAAAAGCATCTTCGAGAACGTTGCCTACGGACTCCGTGTAAATGGCATCACCGATAACGCTTTCATCCGTCAGCGGGTGGAAGAAACCCTGAAAGGCGCCGCCCTTTGGGACGAGGTGAAGGACAAGCTGAAAGTCTCCGCCTACGCCCTCTCCGGCGGTCAGCAGCAACGTCTCTGCATAGCCCGTGCCATGGCGGTGTCTCCTTCGGTCCTGCTGATGGACGAGCCGGCATCCGCCCTCGACCCCATCTCCACTGCCAAGGTGGAAGAGCTTATCCACGAGTTGAAGAAGCAGTACACCATCGTCATCGTTACCCACAACATGCAGCAGGCAGCGCGTGTCAGTGATAATACGGCTTTCTTCTATATGGGGCGGATGGTGGAGTTTGGAGATACCCGGAAGATATTTACGAATCCCGACAAGGTGGAAACGCAGAACTACATCACGGGACGCTTCGGGTAGCGGATTGTTCCATACAAGCAAAAATAAGTTGTACAAAAGTAATCTTAAAATAGAAACATTATGGTGAAGTTTATCGAATCTGAACTCGTCTTGCTGAAAAAGGAAATAGACGAAATGTGGACCCTGGTATATAATCAGCTCGACCGTGCAGGTGATGCCGTGCTTACGCTGGACCGGGAGCTAGCTCAGCAGGTATTGGTGCGCGAACGTCGCGTCAATGCTTTCGAACTGAAAATAGACAGCGACGTGGAGGACATCATTGCCCTTTACAACCCCGTTGCCATCGACCTGCGTTTTGTGCTTGCCATGCTCAAAATCAATACGAACCTGGAGCGTCTGGGCGACTTTGCAGAAGGCATCGCCCGCTTTGCCCTCAACTGCCATGAACCGGCATTGGATACTGAGCTGGTCAAGCAACTCCGCCTTGAAGAGATGATAGCCCAGGTGCTCTCCATGCTCGAGCTTGCCAAGCAGGCACTTCAGGAGGAGAGCCAGGAATTGGCTACCGCTGTGTTTGCCAAGGACAATATGCTGGACGAAATCAATGCGGAGGCCACTGCCATTCTTGCCGACTACATCAGCCGGCATCCGGAGAGTGCACTCTCTTGTCTGAATCTGGTGAGCGTGTTCCGCAAATTGGAGCGTTCCGGCGACCACATCACGAATATTGCCGAAGAAATAGTGTTCTTTATCGACGCAAAAGTGTTAAAACATAGCGGGCAGACAGATGAACACTACTTAAATGATAAGAAATAAACAAAATTTTAGGATAATTTCAGTGTTTCATGGAAAATAGCCTTATATTTGTCCATTGAAAACGATTGCAGGTGTAGAAAAATGCTTTGAAATGATAATAAACTTAAATGATTTCTCAAAAAGATGTTATAAGACATGTTTTTTAATTTGGTTAGTATCACGAAAAGCGCCTATATTTGCATCGTTATCCTGAAAACAATCTTTTTACCTTAAAAAAAAACTAATACCTATTGAAAACTGAAAAAGGAGGCTTTGTGAAAAGCTTCCTTTTTTTTGTACCTATACGAAGGGCTTTTTGTATCTTTGCGCATATTAATAATAAATCGTGTATAACCTAAAAGTATATAGAACCATGTTTTCCGGAATAGTAGAAGAATGTGCCACATTGGTGGCGATGGTCAAAGACCAGGAGAATGTACATTTTACTTTCAAGTGTTCATTCGTCAGTGAATTAAAAATAGACCAGAGTGTGTCTCACAACGGTGTTTGCCTTACAGTAGTCAGTCTGACAGATGATACCTATACCGTGACGGCCATGAAGGAAACGCTGGACCGTTCCAATCTTGGCTTGTTGCAGGTGGGAGATGAAGTGAATGTGGAGCGTAGTATGATGATGAACGGCCGGCTGGATGGCCATATCGTTCAAGGACATGTGGACCAGACTGCCACTTGCATCGATATAAAGGATGCGGAAGGAAGCTATTACTTTACTTTCCGGTATGCTTTTGACAAGGAGATGGCAAAGCGCGGCTACATCACGGTAGACAAAGGCTCGGTAACTGTCAATGGTGTCAGCCTGACCGTGTGCAATCCCACCGACGATACTTTCCAGGTGGCCATTATTCCTTACACCTTTGAGCATACCAATTTCCATGCTTTCAAAGTGGGCAGTGTGGTGAATCTGGAGTTCGATATCATTGGTAAGTACATCAGCCGCATGATACAATATAAATAAGGTAACGGCACTATGGACGATTTCCTGCAATTAGTGGCATCCCGTCAGAGTGACCGTGCCTATGATATGACTCGTGCCGTGGAGCCTGAGAAATATCGGTGATTTACTTTTTAGACACAGATGACGCAGATGACGCGGATTTTTTTAATATTCCAATCCGCGTCATCCGCGTCTAAAAAATAATCAAAAAGAAAGCTGATACGGAGTTTCCGGAAAGACTTCCGCGTGCTTACAAATCCTTCAGCAGCACCTTGCTTGCATTCTTGTAGTATTCCTCCCGTGCTTTCAGCAATGCTCCCCATTGGCTGTTGAATTCATTTTCCTTATCAATTTTGAAATCTTCTGAGCCATGTGTGTCCAGCTTGTCTAGTAGGAGAGCCACATTCATTTTGTTGATGTCCATGGAAGGCTGGTAAGCGATGTCTTCACTCTTTTCATCGGTCACCACTTCATGTAGGAGGTTGATTTCCTGTAATTCATAAAGGGTTTCGTGTGTCAGCCGGATGGGAATCTGGCACTCTTCGGATATCTCTTCGGCTGTATAGGGCTGGGCGTCTTGTTCAAAGCGCTTGGCTATGAGAGACATTATCAGGATGGAGATAAAATCGCGGTAGCGCCGGCTGATATTGCGCGCATCCTTGTCGAAGCTGAAGTTCCGGATATTCTGTCCGGCGTAGGTCAGTTCGGCACCGAATAGGCAGATGGTCCAGGATACCTGCAACCATAGCAGAAACATCGGAAGGGCGGCAAAACTACCATAGATGGCATTGTAACGGGAAACCCACAACTGGCTGCTGATGTAAAGGAATTGGAATGCCTGGTGTGCCGTACCTGCCAGAATACCGGATATGAGTGCGTGTTTCAGCTTGACCTTTGTATTCGGCATAAAGACGTACAGTGCTGTAAACATGAACCAGGTCAGCACGAAGGGGATGAGGCGCACCATAAACTTGCCGACGGGAGCCAGCAGGGTAAAGTCTTCGAGGTTCTTCACCATCGTACTCATGAAGATGGAAAGACCACCGGACACCACCAGCAGAATGGGCATCAGCAGAAGCATAGAGAAGTAATCCGTTATTTTGCGGTACATGCTGCGCGCCTTTTTCACCTGCCAGATGCGGTTGAAGGTGATTTCCATATTGTTGATTAGATTCAGGACTGTCCACAGCAACATAATCAGACCCACTCCGATGAATATTCCACTCTTGGTTTGAGACAAATACGAATTCACGAATTGCAGGATGACTTCCGTGGTTTCCGTAGGACCGCCGAAACCGTTGACAATCTGGCTTTCCATCAGATTATCGAATCCGAAACCGCGGGCTATAGCAAACAAAATGGCAAGAATAGGCACGATGGCAAGCAGCGTACTGTAAGTCAGCGCCGAGGCTTTGTTTACTATCCGGTCTTTGGTGAAGCGGTTGATGCAAAGATAAATCGTCTTGATGATATTGTATACGGAAAAGGTCGTTCGTGTGACTTCATCTTCCGTAATACGCCAGATGTCGTAGGTGAGGAATTTCCAAAGGGCAGCAATACGCTTGTTCATGCTATTATCTCGATTATCCATTGTCAATAAAAAAGCAGTCAGTCTGTAAGCCGGGTTCTGTTCTTCTGTTTCTGAAAAAGCCTAATTAGGAATTATCCATTCTTCATTATCCATTCTCCATTAAAGAAGTGTCTGTCATTTATCTGAGCCGCATGTCACCATACAAGCTTTAGCGGTCTACCCTCCGACATGGAGCGAGCAACTCTCATAACGTCGGTTTACATGACCTTACAACTCCCAAGACGCACAGCCCTTGTGTCGCCACAAGACTGGTAGGCTCTTACCCCACCTTCTCACCCTTACCGTAGCCCAAGGGCGACGGCGGTTATTTTCTTCTACGTTACTCTACCCTCACGGACAGCTTTCTGTTAGGAAGTGGGACGCTCTGTGTTGCCCGGACTTTCCTCATACGCACGAGGCGCAAGCGACAGACCGACCAACTGCTTTATAGGGTACAAAGATACGGAATATTAATGAAGAATGAAGAATGAAGGATGAAGAATTTGTTGTGCAGTGTGCGGATGCAGTACGGATGAATCCTTCATTCTTCATTCTTTACCCTTAATTATCTTAAAAACATGTATCTATTTCGGAATAAATTCGTAGCTTTGCTATTAGTAATAACCCCCAAATCCTTTTGGCCAATGAAAAAGTTATCCTCTCTTTTTTCTTTATTTCTGTTAATCCCGCTTTTTGCTGTCGCTTCGGAAGTGGGTGACCGTACAATACCTGCAGAAGTGGCGCAACTCGCTGACAGTTTGAAACAAAAGTTTGCACCGGACAAGCGCGTGGCTTTGTTCGATGTGGATTACTCTTTCTCCGGAAAGAATGTGATGTTGCGTGGTGTCACCACTTCGGCAGAGGCAAAGACGGCTTTGCTGGATGGTTTGGCAAAGAAAGGATATGCGGTGATGGATTGTCTGCAAGTGCTTCCGGATGAGGCCGGACTTGAAGGCAAGACGTATGGCATTGTCAATGTGTCTGTGTGCAATCTTCGGGTAGCCCCGGATTTCTCTTCAGAAATGATGACGCAAGGCTTGATGGGTATGCCGGTGCGGGTGTTGCAGCGCGACGGCTGGTACCGTATCCAGACACCGGACAACTACATTGCATGGGTACACCGAGTAGGCATACATCCCGTCACGCGGGAAGAGCTGACCGCTTGGAACAATGCAGAGAAAATAGTGGTGACTTCGCATTATGGCTTTGTCTACTCACAGCCCAGCCAGGCATCGCAGACCGTCTCTGATGTTGCTGCAGGAAACCGCCTGAAGTGGGAGGGGACAAAAGGTGCCTTTTATAAGGTGGCTTATCCCGACGGCCGTCAGGGATATATCTCCAAATCCATCTCCATGCCTGAGAAGAAATGGCGTGCCACCTTGAAGCAGGATGCCGCCAGCATTATAGCCACGGCGCATAGCATGATGGGCATCCCTTATCTTTGGGCTGGCACTTCCTCCAAAGGGGTGGATTGTAGCGGCTTCATGCGCACCGTTCTTTTCATGCACGACATCATCATTCCGCGGGATGCTTCCCAGCAGGCATACGTGGGCGAGCATATCGATATCGCTCCTGATTTCAGTAACCTCCAGCCGGGCGATTTGATTTTCTTCGGGCGCAAGGCGACGCCGGAACGCAAGGAACGTGTGGTACATGTCGGCATGTATATCGGCAACAAGCGTTTCATCCATTCGCAAGGCGATGTGCGCGTCAATAGCTTCAGCCCCGACGACGAGCTGTTCGATGAATACAACCTCGGTAGACTGTTGTTCGCTACGCGCGTGTTACCTTATATAAATAAGGAGGCGTCGCTCAATACAACGGAAACGAATCCATTTTATTCAATGTAATAATGTGCTAATGTGCCAATATGCCAATGACCTGCGGCGTGACGGTGCAAACATAACGTAGCATATACATAGCGCAGCCCATTGGCACATTAGCCCATTAGCATATTGGCACATTTAATACACACACAATTATGTCAAACAGAAGAGATTTCCTGAAAACCGCCGCTTTTGCCGCACTCGGCTCAGGCATGGCAATCAATCATGTATTTGCCGGAGGAAATGACGCTCCTTCCTTGTTCAACGTGAACAGTAGGGCAGGTGTAACCCCCAAAATGAAACTGCGTTTCTTCCCCTATGAACTGAAATTGCGCCATGTCTTTACAGTGGCCACCTACTCGCGCACTACCACTCCCGACGTTCAAGTCGAGATAGAATATGATGGCATTATCGGTTATGGTGAAGCCTCCATGCCCCCGTACCTGCAACACGAACTAGGCACGATGGACAGTGTACTGGCTTTTCTGAAGAAGGTGCAGGATGTTATCGGCCAATTCTCAGACCCCTTTCAGCTGGAAGATATACTGGCTTATATAGACAGCCTCTCGGCAGGGGATTCCGCTGCTAAAACTGCTGTGGACATCGCCTTGCACGACCTTGTGGGCAAACTGTTGCAAGCCCCTTGGTATAAGATATGGGGTTTGGACAAGAAAAAGACTCCCTCTACAACTTTCACCATCGGTATTGATACGGCCGACGTGGTGCGTGAAAAGACGAAAGAGTGTGCCGACCGGTTCAATATCCTTAAAGTGAAACTGGGGCGGGAAAACGACAAGGAAATGATAGAGACCATCCGTTCGGTGACGGACCTTCCGATTGCCATTGATGCCAACCAGGGTTGGAAGGACAAACATCATGCGCTCGATATGATACATTGGCTGCACGAAAAAGGAATTGTCATGATAGAGCAACCGATGCCCAAGGAACAACTGGACGATATTGCATGGGTCACCCAGCAAAGCCCGTTGCCCATATTTGCCGATGAGTCCATTCAGCGTCTGAAGGATGTGGCAGGCTTGAAGGGTGCCTTTACGGGCATCAACATCAAGCTGATGAAGTGTACCGGCATGCGCGAAGCCTGGAAGATGGTGACTTTGGCACGTGCATTGGACATGAAAGTGATGGTAGGATGTATGACCGAGACCTCTTGTGCCATTACCGCTGCCTCCCAATTCTCTCCGGCAGTGGACTTTGCCGACTTGGACGGTAGTCTGCTGATTGCGAACGACCGTTTCAAGGGTATGGAGGTTGTGAAAGGTAAGATAACGTTGCCCGATTTGCCGGGTATTGGAGTGGTGAAGTTATGAGAAAGCTATTGTATACCGTCGCTCTGTTTGTGATGGCTTCTGCATGCAGCACGAAGCCCGAGAGCAAGCCCTACAATTGGGAGGACGACCTGCACCAACGTCTGCTTACGGACTTCTGTATGACGGAATCCCAGGTGAAGGACTATATCCGCAAGTATATTCCCGACGTGACCGATGAGCAGATGCGCCAGTGGGAAGCCTCCAAAGCTTTGGAGTGTATGATGCTGGATGGAGAGAAACGCTATTTCCGCAATGCCGGACCTAATCTGTTTCGTGTGGACTCCACTTGCTATGACATCAAGATAGCCAAGGAAGGTACTTCACCGAGTGGCAGCGAGAAGGTGAATATGGAGAACCTGCCCGAAATCATTTCTGCTGTGAAGAAAGAGGGCAAGGCCATTGTTGCGCCGAAGCGCATGCGCGTCACCTACACGTTGACCGTGGATACCAATGCCGTACCTGCCGGGAAAATCATCCGTTGCTGGTTGCCCTATCCCCGTCAGGACCAGGCCCGGCAGCAGGATGTCAAGTTCATTTCGGCCAGTGAACCGCAATACACCTTTTCGTCGCCCGAGTGCCGTCACAGTACATTGTACATGGAGAAACGTGCTGTCGAAGGAGAACCGACCGTATTCTCCGAAACCTTTGAGTTTACCGCCAACGGCGAATGGCATAATCTGAAGCCGGAAGACGTGCAGCCCTATGATACGACGACCGCCCTTTATAAGGAATATACTGCCGAGCGTGAGAAGCATATCGTCTTTTCCCCGCGCTTGCGCGAACTTGCTGCCAAATTGACAGCTGGTGAAACCAACCCCTATCTGAAAGCCAAACGTATCTTCCGTTGGGTGAACGACAACTTCCCGTGGGCCTCTGCACGCGAATATTCCACCATTGAGAATATCCCGGAATATGTGTTGGATAACCGTCACGGAGACTGTGGTCAAGTCAGCCTGCTGTTCATTACGCTTTGCCGCATCAGTGGCATTCCCGCGCATTTCCAGAGCGGCTTCATGATGCATCCCCATGCATGGAATCTGCACGATTGGGCGGAAGTCTACTTTGAGGGTGTGGGTTGGGTGCCTGTCGACCAGTCATTCGGCATTCCTGCCTTTGCCCGCAATGCCGACGAAGAATATTTCTTCCTGGGTGGTATAGACTCTTGGCGCATGATTGTGAACACTGATTACGGCATGCCGCTACAGCCCGAAAAGCAGTATCCCCGCAGCGAGACCGTCGACTTCCAGCGTGGCGAGGTGGAGTGGGAGGGAGGTAACCTCTACTTCCCGCAGTGGGACTACCACATGGACATTGATTACTTGAATTATTAAGGTGCTATCTGCCTTCTAAAAACAGATGATGCGTTCAGCCCGAACACATCATCTGTTTGGTATAAACGCATCATCTGTTTACCCCAAATGCATCATCCGTTTCGGCCGCAACGGGTGATGCGTCTTTTTATGCCCTATCTGTCAGTTCTTTAACAGTCAGCAATCGTACATAAATGCTAATTTGTCAGTCTTTGCCGTTAACCGCTGTTAAGCCCTAAATATCCTCTGTTAAAAGAGAACAAAAAAGAGTGACAAGCGGAATAACTGAACGTTTTTTGTCGTTATTTTAACGTCGTAATGTTAAACGAAACTTGAATATTAACAATTTAAAGAATAGGAAGAATAGTATGAAACAGACAACAAAAAACATCCTTGGAGTTGCGGCTATCGTGCTCCTGAGCTCTGGAGTGGCTGGATTGACCACTTATAAGATGCTGAATAAGGAAAAGCCTGCCGCATTCAGCGAGTTGTTCCAACAGAACCCCAATAATCTGCTACCGGCGGCTTTCCATGCAACGGATGCCCAGCCTGTGGATTTGACACAAGCAGCGGAGAGTTCGCTCCATGCTGTAGTGCATATACGTGCCACTCAGTTGAGTAAGACCCAGACGGTGCAAGAACAGCCGGATATTTTTGACTTCTTCTTTGGAGACGGTCGTGGACGCCAGCGCCAGATACAGACCCAGCCGCGTGTAGGTTTCGGTTCGGGTGTCATCATCTCCAAAGACGGATATATTGTGACGAACAATCACGTGGTGGAAGGTGCTGATGAAATCACTGTGAAACTGAATGACGACCGTGAGCTGAAAGGACGCATCATCGGTACTGACCCCAGCACGGACTTGGCATTGATTAAGATTGAAGGGGATGACTTCCCGACAATTCCGGTTGGTGACTCCGACCAGTTGAAGGTGGGAGAATGGGTATTGGCAGTAGGTAATCCGTTCAACCTGAACTCTACCGTAACAGCTGGTATCGTCAGTGCAAAAGCCCGTTCCATTGGCTCTTCTGCCTCCAATGGACAAGCTGCAAACATCCAGTCTTTCATTCAGACGGATGCTGCCATCAACCAAGGTAATAGTGGTGGTGCGTTGGTGAATGCCAAAGGCGAGCTGGTTGGTATCAATGCCATGCTTTACTCACCCACGGGTGCTTATTCCGGCTATGGTTTTGCCATCCCTACCAGCATTATGACAAAGGTGGTAGCCGACTTGAAACAGTTTGGTACCGTGCAGCGCGCGCTCCTTGGCATCAAGGGTAGTGATTTGAGTACAGACCTGCAGATGGACGAACGCTGGACCGAAGAACTGAAGAAGAAGGCCGACGAACTTGGTGTGAAAGAGGGTATCTATGTGGCCGAAGTTGTTGAAGGTGGTTCCGCTGCCGGCATCTTGAAGGAAAATGATGTAATCATAGCATTGAACGGCAAGAAGATTCACAAGTTCTCGGATTTGCAGGAAATGCTGGCAAAACACCGTCCGGGCGACAAAGTGAAGGTAACGGTGGTTCGTGACAAGAAGGAAAAGGAATTCGAAATCACGCTGAAGAATGAGCAAGGCACTACGAAGGTAGTGAAGGATGCCGGAATGGAAATCTTGGGTGCAGCCTTCAAGCCCGTATCTTCCGAGCTGAAGAAGCAGTTGAACCTGGGTTACGGTCTGGAAGTTACCGGGGTTACCAATGGCAAGATGGCCGATGCAGGTATCCGCAAGGGCTTCATCATTCTGAAAGCCAACGGAGTGCCGATGAAGACGGTGGACGATTTGGAAAAGGCGATGAAAGAGGCAAGAAAGTCTCCTGAGCAAGGTTTGTTCATCACCGGTATGTTCCCGTCAGGAAAACGTGCAATGTATGCCGTTGATTTGACTCAAGAATAAAAAATAGGGATAGTTAGGTAAGAAGATTGTAATATTAGCTAACAATAGCGAAAAAGGGGGTGTCGGTACAATACATACCGGCATCCTTTTTGTTATATAGGATAAGATATAAATAAGGTGAAAAAGTTGGGATGAAATTATTGTAACAAAATAATTTGTCGTACCTTTGCAACCCAAATCTGTATTATAAGAATGAGACAACTTAAAATTACAAAAAGTATCACTAACAGAGAGAGCGCTTCTCTTGACAAGTATTTGCAGGAAATCGGTCGCGAAGACCTCATTACTGTTGAAGAGGAAGTGGAGCTCGCTCAGCGCATCCGCAAGGGTGACCGTGTTGCACTGGAGAAATTGACACGTGCTAATCTGCGTTTCGTTGTATCTGTGGCCAAGCAGTACCAAAACCAAGGTTTGAGTTTGCCCGACTTGATTAACGAGGGTAATTTAGGACTGATCAAGGCTGCCGAAAAGTTCGATGAAACACGTGGTTTCAAGTTCATCAGTTATGCAGTATGGTGGATACGTCAGTCCATTCTGCAGGCTTTGGCAGAGCAGTCGCGTATTGTACGTCTTCCGTTGAACCAGGTAGGTTCGCTGAATAAAATCAGCAAGGCCTTCTCCAAGTTCGAGCAGGAAAACGAACGTCGTCCGTCTCCTGAAGAGCTTGCCGATGAACTGGAAATCCCTGTTGACAAAATCTCTGATACGCTGAAGGTGTCCGGCCGTCACATTTCGGTGGACGCACCTTTTGTAGAAGGAGAGGACAACAGCTTGCTCGATGTACTGGTCAACGACGACTCCCCTATGGCCGACCGCTCTTTGGTGAACGAGTCTCTTGCGAGGGAAATTGATAGAGCTCTTTCTACGTTAACCGATAGGGAAAAAGAAATCATACAGATGTTTTTCGGTATCGGACAGCAGGAAATGACATTAGAGGAAATCGGCGACAAATTCGGCTTGACCCGTGAGCGTGTGCGTCAGATTAAGGAAAAGGCTATTAGAAGACTAAGACAAAGTAATCGTAGTAAATTGCTCAAATCTTATTTGGGATAAATAAGAAATATTAGTTTCCGACAAATAGAAGGAATTAAAAACCGTACGTCTTTAGTAGGCGTGCGGTTTTTTTTATATCTTTGCCCCATTGATAATTCATAACTTATAACTCATAACTCAATGAAATACGTTCGTATACTTTGTGCCGTAGCTTTGGTTTTTGCGTTGTGCTCGGCTTTTACAATGAAAGATAAGGAAAAGGCTGTATATGCTTTTGGTGTGGCGGCTTCTTTCAATGACTCCATCGTATATTATACAGACATCCAGGTATTGGACAGCGTAGAGCTGGATAAGAATGGATTCTTGCCCAAGCGTGATTTATACACTTACCAGCTCAAGAACTATCTGGAGTACAATCTGAAGAAGCCGGACTATACTTGTATGATTTATTTCTCTGAAAACAGGAAAAAGTTGGAAAAAGAGGCTGTAAAGGTAAAAGGTAAGTATAAGAAGAGTAAGAATATGGTTTTGCAGGTGGTGAAGCCTGAAGCTTTCACATTTGCAAAACCGCAGGAATAAGATTTCAAGTATGAAAACAAAACTATATCTTCTTTTTTTCTTCGTTTTCCCCTTGTTCATGTCGGCGTGTCGTGGTGATGACCCGATACCTGATCCTCCGGTTGATGGGAAACGTACTGTGCTGGTATATATGGCAGCGGATAATAGTATAAATCCATTGGCTAGCTTTACGGATGGGGATTTGGAGGAATTGAAAGCTGGGATGGCTTCAATTGATAATACATCTGATATGCATTTATTGGTGTATATAGATACGGGATTTCCTCGTTTGATTGAAATTGAAAATAAAGGTGGTACTGTTGTTGAAACAATAGTCAAAGAATACGAAGATAGAAATTCGTGCGGAGTCGCTGAGACGCAAGAGGTATTCAATGATGTGTTTGGGAATTCTTTATATAAAGCGGAAAGTTATGGTTTGATTTATTGGTCGCATGGGGAAGGATGGATACCTACTCCATTGCCTTCTACTCGCTGGATAGGAAATGATAAGACTGGAGGAGGGCATTATATGAATATTGAGGACTTGAAGTTAGTATTACAGAACGCTCCTCATTTTGATTTTATTATGTTTGATGCTTGCTTTATGCAGTCGGTGGAAGTCGCGTATGAGTTGCGTGATTGTTGCGATTACTATATTGGTTTCCCTGCTGAGAATCCAGGTCCTGGTGCTGCCTATGATAGAATGTTTCCATTTATATTTCAGAAAGGTGCAGCGGTAGAAATGGCTATTGGGACTTTTGCTGCTTATGATGAAATTTATACTGGAAAAATAGGAAGTAATAGCAATTGGACAATGGGCACTGCTATAGATGTGCTGAAATCTTCTGAGCTTGAGAACTTAGCTGCTGCTACAGCAAATGCTTTGTCGGGAGTGACAGCAGATAGAGAAGTTCTTCGGTCATCGGTCTTTGATTATGATCAGCGTAAAGTAGGATCGTCTTATTATGTAGGCTATTATGATTTCGTAGAAATGATGGAAAAACTCGTTGTGGATGAAGTTGCCTTGGATGAATGGAAGCAAGCATATGATGCAGCTTCTGTCTGTTGGAAAAAAACGCCGATGATTTATTCGATGTCTGTTGGTATGTTCTCCATGAAGCGGGCAAATGGGGTTAGCCATTATATACCTTCCACTGCCACTTCTGCTGCTGCTCAAGCTGCTAATGCCGCTTATCGTTCTACCTTATGGTATAGTGCTGTCGGTCTTGCTCGGCTTGGTTGGTAAGCTTATAAAAACTTGCATACTGAACGGATTATTATAGGTGTAAAAACTTGTAATAATCCGTTTTTTTATGCCTATTCTTATTAAAAATGAGTCTTTTAATAATATTTTCCTTTGGAAATTATGTTTTATTGAAAATAATTATTTTCTTTGCATCGTCAAACTTAAAAAACGAAGAATTATGAAATATGTAATCATTGGCGGTGTAGCAGGTGGAGCCACGGCAGCCGCCCGACTGAGAAGAGTGGACGAAATGGCTGAAATCCTTTTATTGGAGAAAGGCCCTTACATCTCGTATGCTAATTGTGGTTTACCTTATTATATAGGTGGAGTGATAGCAGAGCGCGAGAAGCTGTTGGTACAGACACCCGAATCTTTCGGCAAGCGCTTCCGCATTGATGTGCGTGTGCAGAATGAAGTAATCGCCATCCATCCCAAAAACAAGACCGTTACCATACGCAATGTGGAAGGCAAGGAGTACGACGAAAGCTATGACAAACTTTTGCTTTCTCCCGGTGCCAACCCCGTGAAGCCCCCCTTGGAAGGCATTAATTCCGAAGGCATCTTCACGTTGCGCAATGTAGAAGATACCGACCATATCAAGGCTTATATCTCGGACAAGCAGGTGAAACGCGCCGTGGTGGTAGGTGCCGGTTTCATCGGATTGGAAATGGCGGAGAACCTGCATCATGCCGGTGTTCATGTGTCTGTAGTCGAAATGGGTAATCAGGTGATGGCACCTATCGACTTCTCTATGGCGGCACCTATTCATCAGCATCTGTTGCAGAAAGGCGTCTCTCTCTATCTGGAAGAAGGAGTAACCCATTTCAAGCGTACGGACAACGGAATCACCGTATTCCTGAAAAGCGGAAAGGCCATTCCTGCCGATATGGTGTTACTCTCCATCGGTGTGCGTCCTGCCACTGCATTGGCGCAACAAGCCGGCTTGAAACTGGGCGAGATGGGCGGTATCTGGGTAGACGAACACTTGGAGACTTCCGAAAAAGACATCTATGCTGTGGGCGATGCCATCGAATATCCTCATCCGCTGACCGGAAAGCCCTGGCTCAATTATCTGGCAAATCCTGCCAACCGCCAGGGACGTATCGTTGCTGATAATATGGTGTTTGGCAATACTGTTTCCTACGAAGGAGCTATCGGCACCTCCATTGCCAAAGTATTCGACATGACGGTAGCCTCTACGGGCCTTGCAGCCAAACGCTTGAAGCAGTGGGGCATGGAATATCAAAGCTCGGTGACTCACTCGGCATCTCATGCCGGTTACTATCCGGATGCCCTACCTTTGACCTTGAAACTGACTTTCCATCCCAAAACCGGTAAACTCTATGGTGCGCAATGTATCGGTTACGAGGGAGTGGACAAGCGAATCGACCAGATAGCCGGACTCATCAAGCGGGGTGGCACAGTCTACGATTTGATGGAGACGGAGCACACCTTTCTCCTCGGCCAAAGACCCCATCGCTATTGGCGGCTATGTAGCATCGAACATTATCAGCGGTGCAATGCCCGTCATCTCTTGGCGCGAGCTGGTGGAAGAGAAGGATAAAGTGATGCTGATAGATACCCGTACGCCCGAGGAATTCTCTTTCGGCACCATTCCGGGAGCCGTCAATATTCCGTTGGACGAAATGCGCGAGCATTTGGCAGAGATACCTACAGACAAGCCGGTAGTGCTTTTCTGTGCTGTGGGTCTGCGCGGTTATCTGTCCCTGCGCATCCTGATGGGGCGCGGCTATCGCAATGTGCGCAATCTGATAGGTGGTTATAAGACCTACTCCACGGCAACAGCACCTCTGCCGTCTCCATCTGCTCCGGCAGGCGGCGGCTCTTCTTCTTCGGTAGAGGCTGCTACTGATGATGTTCCTGCGGATGCATCAGTGTCCAAGAAGGAAACGTTGAAGATAAATGCTTGCGGTTTGCAATGTCCGGGACCTATCATGCAGGTGAAAAAGGCGATGGATAGCATTGCTGTGGGCGAGCGTGTGGAGATTGTGGCAACCGATGCCGGTTTTGCACGCGATGCTTCTGCCTGGTGTGATACGACGGGAAATAAATTGATAGAGAAGCATGACGAGAAAGGACGCTATACGGTAGTCATCGAGAAAGGTGCTCCGGCTTGTACATCTGCTTCCAATGTTTCCGTAGCCGGGGGGAGGGGAAAGACGCTGATTCTGTTCAGTGACGACCTGGACAAAGCGCTGGCAACCTTCGTACTAGCAAACGGAGCAGCGGCAACGGGACAGAAAGTAACCATTTTCTTCACCTTCTGGGGACTGAACGTCTTGAAGAAAGTGCAGAAACCCAGTGTGCAGAAGGACTTCTTCGGCAAGATGTTCGGCATGATGCTGCCGTCCAGCTCTTTGAAACTGAAGTTGTCGCAGATGAATATGTTCGGCATGGGCAGCCGCATGATGCGCTTCTTGATGAAGCGCAAGGGAGTGGATTCTTTGGAGTCGTTGCGCTCGCAGGCATTGGCGCAGGGAGTGGAATTCATTGCTTGCCAGATGTCTATGGATATGATGGGCATCCAGCACGAAGAACTTCTGGATGAAGTAACCATCGGCGGCGTGGCTACCTATATGGAACGTGCGGACAAGGCAAATGTGAACTTATTTATATAGGAGGACAAGATATGGAGACTTTATGTAAAATCCGTGATGTTTATCGGGCTATTGCCGAGTTCGAGGTGCAGTTTACGCAGATGTATGATTTATCGCTGAATGAAGGAATGCTGTTGTGCACGCTGCTCAATACTCCTAAGCTTACCTCCAGTGAGATAGCCGAGGCACTGGGTTTGTCTGCCTCCAACACTTCAAAGGTCATTCGCTCTGTCGAGGGAAAGAAGCTCATTACCCGTCTGATAGGTAAGGAAGATAAGCGTCAGATGCGTTTTTCTCTTACGACAGAAGGCAAGAACCGGATTTCGGATATTAAGAATGCTACTTTCGAATTGTCGGAGTTGTTGCAGCAGGTAGTTAGCCTCGTATAGTTTTGTGTAAAAGCGAATTAATATCGTGTTTGCAGGAAGTTAATATCCTGCGGACACGATGTTTGTTTTTTGTAGGACACGTTATTAACTTCTTGCACGACATGTTGTTAGTATCGTGTATTGCATGCTATAAATTGTTTGTATCTGTTCGTGTGTATTTCTATCTTTTATTACTGAGAAATTTACTAAGAATCTTTAATAATGTCTCTTTCGACAATTTCTTAACTCTTAATCAATTCTTTTCTCTGTTTTAAAAATGAACTTGATTGGAAAAGCCATTCTTTATGAATCGCCTATATACTCAGTCGTATTTCCGTAAAGGAACACAAGCTTGATACCAAAGAAATAAATTGAAACTTTCTATGTCAATTGCCTAATATTATTTTACTTTGCTGTCAAATAGTAAGCAATACAGCGATTGATATGCAGAAATTATTGTCTTTGCCGCCTAATCTGGTGTCGGCATTCTATGAACTGGAAAATGTGGACCGTACGGAATGGTTTTGTACTTCCGACCCGGTGGGAATGAAACTTGGCTCGGGTGGGGGAACTACCTGGCTCTTGAGAGAATGGCAGAAGGAACGGGATAGGAAGTATTTGGCGGAGGAGCGTATTCCAACAGAAAAGTGCATTCCAACAGAAAAGTGCATTCCAACAGAGAAAAGCCTTCCAGCAGAGAAGCGTATTCTGCTGCATGCCGGAGGACAAAGCCGTCGTTTACCGGGATATGCACCGTCGGGCAAGATATTGACCCCGATTCCGGTGTTTCGCTGGGCGCGTGGACAAAAACTGGGACAGAATTTATTATCCCTTCAACTCCCACTTTACGAAAAGATAATGGAGCGGGCTCCCGAAAGACTGCGTACGCTGATTGCCAGTGGTGACGTATATATCCGTGCGGAAAAGCCGCTTCAAGAGATTCCCGATGCAGATGTGGTGTGCTATGGACTGTGGGTAGACCCGTTGCTCGCCACACATCATGGTGTGTTTATCTCGGACCGGAATCAACCGGAATCCTTGGATTTCATGCTTCAGAAACCCTCTCTGGAAGAATTGGAAAACCTCTCCAAGACACATCTCTTTTTAATGGATATCGGCATCTGGCTATTGAGCGACCGGGCCGTTGACTTGCTGATGAAACGTTCGCAGAAGGCAGATGGGGCTTTGGACGTGGATACGCCATATTCCGACTTGAAATACTATGACTTGTATGCTGACTTTGGCTTGTCCTTAGGAAATCATCCCCGTATTGAGGATGAAGAGCTGAACAGCCTCTCCGTCGCCATATTGCCTTTGCCCGGAGGCGAATTCTACCATTATGGAACAAGCCGCGAACTGTTGTCTTCAACCGTCACCTTACAGAATAAGGTCTACGACCAGCGCCAGATTATGCACCGGAAGTTGAAGCCCAATCCGGCCATCTTTGTGCAGAATGCAGAAGTGCATCTCCCCCTTACTCCGAAGAACGACAGTCTTTGGATTGAAAATAGCTTTGTTGGGGCTTCTTGGCGGCTGGGGGCACGGCAGATTATCACGGGTGTTCCCAAGAATGACTGGAGGCTGACCATTCCAGACGGTATCTGCATTGATATAGTTCCGCTTGCCGACCAGCGCTGGGCAGTACGCCCCTATGGTTTTGACGATACTTTTAAGGGGGATATTCGGGATGAAAAGACACTGTTCCTTGGAATGTCGTTTTCGGAATGGCTGGCTGAACGGGAATTGTCGGTGGAAGACATCACCGGCAGAAAAGAGGACCTGCAGGCTGCTGCCATCTTCCCGGTTGTGGAAGATAAAGAGCAGATGGGGACAGTGCTTCGATGGATGGTTTCCGAACCGGGCTTGACGGAAGGAAAGGCTGTCTGGCTGGAAAGTCGTCGGTTGTCCGCCGACGAAATTTCAGCACAAGCCGACTTGCGTCTGCTGTATGCACAGCGGGAGAGCTTCTGCAAAGGAAACTGGGAAGTGCTGGCACGCAACCATGCAAAGAGTGTATTCTATCAACTCGACTTGATGGATGTGGCCGGTGAATTCCATAAATTCGGCATTGACAAGCCGGAAGTGTTGCCGACAGATGCCTCGCTGATGCAGCGTATCCATAACCGGATGCTGCGTGCACAGATTGAGAAGCTGGACGGAAGGGACTTCAAGGCAGACGAGCAGGCCGCATTCAATTTGTTGCGCGAAGGATTGCTGACTGATTTGTATGAACGCAAGAGCAGTCCTCGCCTGAATGTGTATAGTGACCAGATTGTATGGGGGCGTAGCCCCGTACGCATAGATATGGCGGGAGGATGGACGGACACTCCGCCTTACTCCTTGTTTGCCGGTGGGAGTGTGGTGAATATTGCCATTGAACTGAACGGGCAGCCGCCTTTACAAGTGTACATCAAACCTTGCGCGGAGCATCGCATCGTGTTGCGCTCCATTGATATGGGAGCCATGGAGGTGGTGAATACTTTTGAGGAATTGCAATCCTATTGCATGATAGGTTCCCCCTTTTCCATTCCCAAAGCAGCATTGGCGCTGGCCGGGTTTGTTCCGGCTTTTTCAGAAACGGCTTATCCTTCGCTGGAAAAACAACTGGAAGCCTTCGGCACAGGTATAGAGATTACATTGCTTTCTGCCATACCTGCAGGTTCCGGTCTGGGCACAAGCTCCATTTTGGCTTCTACTGTCTTGGGTTCATTGAGTGACTTTTGCGGACTGATGTGGGATAAGAACGAAATATGCCGCCGTACGCTTGCCCTGGAACAGTTGCTGACGACCGGTGGCGGTTGGCAAGACCAATACGGTGGGGTACTGCAAGGTATCAAACTGTTGCAGACGGAGGCTGGATTTGCCCAGCAGCCATTGGTACGCTGGTTGCCCGAGCATTTGTTTACCCATCCGGAATACCGCGATTGCCATCTGCTGTATTATACGGGCATTACGCGTACAGCCAAGGGCATCCTTGCAGAAATAGTACGCTCCATGTTCCTCAACTCTTCCCTGCACCTGGGGTTATTAGAAGAGATGAAAGCACATGCCTTGGATATGGCCGAAGCCATTCAACGGAATGACTTCAAGAGTTTCGGAACACTGGTAGGCAAGACATGGATGCAGAAGAAGGCACTGGACAGTGGAACAAATCCTCCTGCCGTAGAGGACATCATCCGTCAGATAAAAGACTATACCTTAGGATATAAACTGCCGGGAGCTGGTGGGGGAGGTTATCTGTATATGGTGGCTAAGGATCCGCAGGCAGCCCTGCGCATCCGTGAGACCTTGACGCTGAATGTACCGAATCCGAGAGCCAGGTTTGTAGAAATGTCACTCTCGGATAAGGGATTCCAGGTGTCGCGGAGCTGAAATTCATCATTCATGATGATACGGCCCCCCGTTCAGTATGGTCATCGCCCGGTAGAGTTGCTCCACAAAGATGAGGCGCACCATCTGATGGGAAAAGGTCATGCGTGAGAGGGACATCTTCTCGTGTGCCGCTTCGTACACTTTGGGGGAGAATCCGTAAGGGCCTCCGATAATAAATACCAGCCGTTTGTTCACGGTATTCATCTTGCGCTTCATATAGTCTGCAAACTCTATGGAGCGCATTTCTTTTCCACCTTCGTCCAGCAGTACGACCACATCTCCCGGCTGGAGAGCTTTCAATATCAGTTCCCCTTCCTTTTCCTTCTGCACTTCCATGGAGAGACTCTTGGTGTTTTTCAGTTCGGGGATGACTTCCATCTCGAATGAGAGATAACGCTTGGTACGTTGCACATAGTCGTTGATGGCTGTTATAAAGTGTTGTTCTACAGTTCGTCCTACAACGAGCAGAGTAGTTTTCATACTGGTTCTGTTTTGATTAGCGCACAAATTTAGCATTTTTTTATTGTATTTTGAGACAAATGCTTACCTTTGCCTATCATAAATACTTGTGAAAATGAAAAAACGGGTAATCTTTTTGTTGACCGGTCTCTTCATTTGGACGTCTGTGCTGCTGGCTCAGAATGTTCCCGAGGGAGTGATTGGAGCCTTCAAGGAAGGAAACTCTCAGGAGCTCAACAAGTATCTGGGTGACAAGGTCGATTTAATCATTCAGAATAAGTCGACCCACGCCGACAAGCGGACGGCAGAGGGCACAATGGCTGCTTTCTTCTCCAACCACAAGGTCGGCAGTTTTAATGTGAACCATCAGGGGAAGCGCGATGAGTCCGGTTTCGTCATCGGTACCTTGATGACCGCAAATGGAAACTTTCGGGTGAATTGTTTCTTCAGAAAAGTACAGAGCAAATATGTCATACATCAAATAAGGATAGATAAAACAGATGAATAAGGAAGAAGAATTGATTGACAGGCTGATAGACCTGGCTTTCGCCGAAGATATAGGCGATGGAGACCATACAACCCTTTCGTGCATTCCTGCTACGGCAATGGGCAAATCCAAACTGTTGATAAAAGAACCGGGCATCCTGGCCGGTATCGAGATAGCAAAGGAGGTGTTCCGCCGTTTCGATCCTACCATGAAGGTGGAAGTGTTCATTAATGATGGTACAGCCGTAAAGCCGGGCGATGTGGCCATGATTGTGGAAGGCAAGATACAGTCTTTGTTGCAAACGGAGCGTCTGATGCTGAACATCATGCAGCGCATGAGTGGCATTGCCACCATGACACATAAGTATGCCGAGCAACTGAAAGGTACGAATACCCGTGTACTCGATACCCGCAAGACTACTCCGGGCATGCGTATCCTCGAGAAAATGGCAGTGAAAATCGGTGGCGGTGTAAACCACCGTATCGGCTTGTTCGATATGATTTTGCTGAAAGACAACCATGTGGACTTTGCGGGAGGCATCGACAAGGCCATCAACCGTGCGAAGGAATATTGCAAGGGAAAAGGCAAGGACCTCAAGATAGAAATAGAAGTGCGCAACTTCGACGAATTGCAGCAGGTGCTCGACCTGGGCGGTGTAGACCGTATCATGTTCGACAACTTTACGCCGGCAATGACAAAGAAGGCCGTAGAGATGGTAGGCGGCCGCTATGAAACGGAATCTTCCGGCGGCATCACGTTTGATACGCTCCGCGACTATGCCGAATGCGGTGTAGACTTTATCTCAGTCGGTGCGCTGACCCATTCTGTGAAGGGATTGGATATGAGTTTTAAAGCATGTTGACAAAGGCAGAACGCGTTATTGCAGAATAATAAGGAAAGCCTCTCATAAAGAATGCTGCATTAAGGCAGATTTATGAGAGGCTTTCTCTTGATAACCGGTAGAGTAATGGACCCGGAAAAACAGATGGTGTATTTGGGAGAAACAGATGGTCTGTTTGGGGCAGATAGATGATGCGTTTGGCTGTAACGGATGATGTGTTTCAATGGATAAATAGCGTAGGAAGGTATGAAAAACATAACATGGAATAAAGTAAAAACAACTGTCAAAGGTTGGCAAGTGGGAGACTACATCCGGCAGACTTCCATTGTGGTGATTGGTGTACTGATTACCTTTGCCGGTAGTGAGTTGGTTACTCAAAACTCCGAGAAGAAAGATATTCAAGCCACCATGTCGCTGATTAGGGATGAACTGAAAAGCAACCGGGAGAATTATGAGAGTATCGTTTCAGAGTTTAGAGAGGATGAACGTCTTTCCAGCTTATTGGTGGAGCATGACTTAAAGCATCGGACGATACCAGAAGATTCATTGATACAGTTCCGCTTTCTTATGGGGCATATCCGCAGTTTTTATTATAGTCAGAATGCATTGGATATACTTAAAAACTCCATGTTGATGCAGAAGATTTCAGATAAAGAGCTACTGTTGCAGTTGACCGGAATCTATGAGGTATTGGATGGATTTAGGGCGACTATGAATGGCTATTACGATATGAAGGACGAAATTATGGTTCCTTTCCATTTGGCATTGACTGACGAACAGACGGACCAGATAAATCGTGGAGGATATGAGGCGTGGGATATTTACTTGTAGGACAGGTCGGTACGGAACTTTGTCAGGGTAGCGCGGAACTATTTTACGCCGGACTATGTAGAACGTGTGGGAAAACGTATAGACGAGGCAATACAAGCGCTTGAGAAAAAGTATCATTTAGAATGAAAAGATATGGGAAAGACAAGCTTTAACAGGTTGAACCATAAGATAAAAAGCTGGCGCATAGGTGATTATTTCCGTCAGTTCAGTATTGTGGCTGCGGGCATCATTGTCACTTTCTGGGGAAACGACCGGATTACCGAGAACGCCCGCCAAAAGGAAGTGCGTGCTACGATGCAGCTGATAACGGAAGAGTTGGAATATAATAAGCAGGAGCTCCGTAATATAAAGCACTTGTTGGATATTGACATACACATGAGTCTGCTGTTGAAGGAACATGATATGGATGTATCCAAGATACCGACAGATACTCTGTGGAAGTATGGCAAGCTTTTCAATAATATGGATGAATTCTCTTATAGGACAGATGCGCTGGATGTGCTGAAAGGTTCTTCATTGATGCAGTATATACCGGACAAACGTATGTTGCAGGATGTATTGCAGACTTATTTTGAGTTGGGCAGGAAACAGAGGGATGTCGGTGATTACTATGCAACGAAAACAGATGCTCTTATGAGTGCTGCCATGTCCAGGGAGTTGGCGCATGTTTTTGATGGTGACGACAGTCTTCGGGACCAGGCCTTGTTTCTTGTGCAGTATAAGAAATTTATCAATTACGTCAACATGGTTCCTGGTTTTCTGTATTGGCATGAATTTGATGAATTGGATGAAAGGCTGGCCAAGCAGATTCAAGTATTGAAAGCCAAATATAAGTAATCTCCGTTCTTTAACATCTTTTTATATTTAATTCAGCAGCATTTTCAAAAATGCTGCGTCTAACTAACAAACGACGCGAAGAGGCGTCCGTAAAACGAGCACTGACATTGGAAAATGAGATAGAACTGATTGAGGGCTGCCGGGCAGGAAAGGATTCCGCCCGAAAGGAATTATACACCCTCTACTCCAAGCAGATGCTGGCGGTATGTTACCGCTATACGGGCGATGTCGATGCGGCCCATGACGTATTGCACGATGGCTTCATCAAAATTTTCACCCACTTCACCTTCCGTGGCGAATGTGCATTGGGTACCTGGGTGACAAGGGTAATGGTGACGCAGGCGATAGACTACCTGCGGAAACAGCAACGTTTCAGCCAACTGGTGGTGAATGAGGAACAATTGCCCGACATTCCGGATGAAGCAGGCATTGCCGAAACCGGAGGCCGTATTTCCGAAGAAATGCTGATGGCGTTCGTGGCGGAACTTCCCGATGGATGCCGTACTGTATTCAACTTATACGTCTTTGAGGAGAAATCGCACAAGGAAATAGCCGAAATCCTCCACATCAAAGAGCATTCGTCTACCTCGCAGTTGCATCGTGCTAAGTGTTTGTTGATAAAAAGAATTAAAGAATATACTGAATATGAGAGAAAATGATGAAATAACCGGTTTGTTCCGCAGTCGTCTTGCCGGCGCAGAGATGACAGTGCGGGAGGACTTCTGGGAAGGGTTGCAACGTGACTTGCCGTCACCGGTTGCCGCAAAAGGCAGGAGGCAGCTTTTTCTTTCTCCGAGGTTTCACCGCGTAGCCGCAGCCGCCTCTGTTGTATTTGTACTGGGAGCTGCTTCTGCCGCTTTCTGGTATTTCTCTCCGAAAGAGGAAATCAAGGAGGCCTTTACACAAGTGGCGGCCATGACGCCGGAAGGTAACTTGAACGGGGATGTGGTGCAGGAAAGTTTTCCCTCTATCCATCAGGCCAACCCCATGGCACAAAAGTCCGGTACACAGCATCCCGCCAACGGCATTCCGGCAGGATTGACGGCGCAGGCCGATGAGGATGAATCCATGTCTGTCCATGTTTCCATCCGGATTACCCAACGGGTGTACGGAAACCAGCAGCAGCCGGGAAACGGTTATTACAGTAACGGAACTCCGGCCGGAAACGGGAACTACCATTCAAATCCTGGCCATAAGGATGCTGATATAGATAGAATGCTGCCATCTTCTGAGGAAGAACCGGCAAAGTCTGTGGCTGTATCGCCATCTAAGCCCCGTAATTGGGCATTGAAAGCAGGCATCGGCACTTCACTGCCGAAAGGGAATTTCCATATGCCGTTCACGGCCGGGGTAAGCGTGGAACGTCGTTTGAACAAGCATTTCTCCTTGGAAGCCGGTCTTCAGTATAATTGCTTGGATGGTGACCATACGTTGCATACGCTGGGAGTTCCGGTAAGGCTGAACATGATGCTGGCCAGTACGCCGAAAGTGGATTTCTATGCTATGGTAGGCGGAGCAGCCGAGAAATGCATTGCAGGTGCTCCGGACAATGGCTTCGGAGCAGAGCCGGTACAGTTGTCGGTTGCTGCCGGAGTAGGGGTACGCTATAAAATGAACGACCGTTTTGCCTTGTTTGCAGAGCCGTCTGTATCCCATCATTTCGATACGGACTCGCAGACGAGAACCTTGCGTACGGAACGTCCCACCAATCTGAATCTGTTGTGCGGTGTGCGCATGACTTATTAATCTTAAATACCATACAAATATGAAGACTCTATACAATAAATTACATATATTCGGGCAGACTATGCTGCTCGTATTCTTTACTCTTTCTGTTCTCTCTTTGGGCTCTTGCAGCAAAGAAACGTTGGACTACAACCATCCGGATGTAGACTTGTTTGTCAAGCAGTTGAAGGCTGGCAAATATTCTACCCAAAGTCCGGATGGATTGAGTAACATGCCCAAGTTCACTTCCGAAGATATAGAGGAATTGCTGAAGTATGCCGAGGACTTGACGGTCATTCCCTCTTTCCCCCTGGCTCCGGTATCCTATTCGGCAGGTGGCAAGCTGCGTTTGGGCGAATGCATCCTGTGGACGGTAGAGACTATCCGCCTCGGGAACAATGCTTCGATGGGATGCAAGATGGTACATACGGATGCGGAGAATTATGAAGGTATCTATTTCCTTTCGGACGAAGAGGTGCTGGATGCCGCTTCGCGCTACCGCCGCTGGTGGGAAACCCGTAAGTATCCACGGACTATGTGGACGATTGATCCCTGCTATGACGAACCGCTTTGTGGCAGCGGATATATGTGGTGGTGAAATGTTTTTAGGGATTAAGTAATCAAAACTGTCAGGTGAAGATATCTATACTTGTTTGGGGGCTGCTCTGTGCAGTAGCCTTCCCTTGCTATGCCCAAAACTGGACCCCTCAGGACTCGTTGAGGCTGAACCGGTTGCTGAAGGGCGAGGGGGAGGTAAAACTGAATCCGGAGGTATTGCAGGAATTGGAAATGAACAATTCTCTGGGTACTCCGAAAGCGGTGATGGACAAGTCGTGGATGGATTTTGATAATTCATTGCCCGTCATGCCGAAAGCGCCCGAGAAAAAAGTGGTGCTTACCTTACGTCCTTATACAGCCAATACCAAATATAATTGGGACCCCATTTATCAGAAAAAAATCAAGGTAGACAAGGATACTTGGCGAGGAGATGAATTCTATGCGCTTAAGATTCTGATGATTCCTACGAACTGGGCTAAACATCCGTTTGATGCCGGTCCGCGTGAGACTGTGGAGCAGATTGAAGCAACCGGTTTGCGTTACCGGGTGACGGAGCGGGCCAATAATATGGCTGTGGGCGGTTGGCAGGGTGCCAGTGGCGGTGGAATTTCCGGTTTAGACCTGATGACACCTTTTACCCGTGAGTTTTGGAATTTCAAAGGCCGCAAGCGCCGTGCCCGTACGCTGGAAGTATTGAAGGCGTATGGAGATTCGATAACTGTTTTGGAACAACAGTAATTTATCACTTTTTGTCAAATTTTGAACTTTCTTTCTCCTCTTCTTGTTTTCATTAGTAAACCTTTAAAAAAAGTAATAATGAACAGAGTGACTTCTCTATTTGGAATAAGATATCCGATAATTCAAGGTGGTATGGTGTGGTGTAGCGGCTGGAGACTTGCTGCTGCTGTAAGCAATGCGGGAGGGCTGGGCTTGCTCGGCGCAGGTTCGATGCATCCCGAAACGTTGCGGGAGCATATCAGGAAATGCCGTGAGGCTACGCATCATGCTTTTGGTGTGAATATTCCCTTGATGTATCCCCAGATAGAAGAGATAATGCAGATTGTGGCCGACGAGGGAGTGAAGATTGTATTTACATCTGCCGGCAGCCCGAAGAAATGGACTGGTTGGTTGCACGAGCGTGGCATCACGGTGGTGCATGTTGTTTCGTCCTCGCGTTTTGCCGTGAAGGCAGAAGAGGCGGGTGTCGATGCAATAGTTGCCGAAGGCTTCGAAGCCGGTGGGCACAATGGGAGGGAGGAGACTACCACTCTGTGTCTGATACCTGCTGTACGTACAGTTACTACACTTCCGCTGATTGCTGCCGGTGGCATTGCAACGGGTGAGGCCATGCTGGCTGCCCGGGTGCTGGGTGCGGAAGGTGTACAGATTGGTACACGCTTTGCCTTGACGGCAGAGAGTTCTGCAAACGAGGTATTTAAGGATTACTGCTTGCATTTGGAAGAAGGGGATACCCGTCTGCTTTTGAAGAAATTGGCTCCGGTGCGTCTGGTGCGCAATAACTTTCGCAGCGCCGTAGAGGCTGCTGAGGCTGTGGGAGCTTCAGAGGAAGAACTTCGTATCCTTTTAGGGCGTGGCCGTGCCAAACGTGGTATTTTTGAAGGTGACTTGGAAGAAGGGGAACTGGAAATAGGGCAGGTATCTGTCTTGCTGCATGGAAAGGGAGTGCAGTCTGTGGCGTCGGTCATGCAAGAGTTGGTGGAGGAGAGCAGAAGGGCGTGGGAGAGAATGCAGGAATTGGATTTCTGACTATTCCCGTCTTCTGGTATCATATAACACTAAAAAAGGAATATTCCCGGTGATTTCGGGGATATTCCTTTTTTAGTTCCAATTTATAACCTTTTATCCTTTGGGGATATTGGTTGTGTCTTTTGCCATATTTCCACTTGTGGCGGAATTACTTGTGCCATTGTTGCTGGTAGTGGCGCTACCGGTAGCCATATTTGTTGCGCTTTTACCGGCTGTCTGCACAGCGGGTTGCTCTTCCCAGTGGAATGGTTCGAAGCTACTGTTCGGGTCAACCCAGGACGGTTTTTTGGAAGCATAAATAATGAACGGGGCAATGACTACAATCAGTGCACCGATGATGAGCACGGAGAACCATACTGTGTTGCTGCCTGTTGAAATCTGGCTGGGTGGGATAAAGCTCAGTACGAATGCCAGCAATGACCCGCAGAAACCAAGTCCACCGATGAGCCACATCAATCCGTTGCCATTCTTGCCGATACGGAACGGACGGTTCAGCTTCTTCATCTTATAACGCAGCACGATGGCTCCGGAGAACATCAGCATATACATGATAAGATAGAGGACTACAGTCAGCTGTGATAGAATCTGGTAGAAACTCTGTACGGAAGGCATGACTACGAACAGAAGGCTCAGTACGGTTACTGCACCGCCTTGTACATAAAGGATATTCTTCTGTACGCCCAGCTTGTTTGTCTTTTGGAAGAACGGAGGCATGTAGCCTGCTTTTCCTACGGCAAAGATACCTTTGGACGGACCAGCAACCCATGTCAATACACCTGCCAGTACGCCGAATGCCAAAGCGATGGCAATAATCGGTGACAGCCAGGAGGCGCGGATGTAATGGAAATAGTTATCGAAGCCTACAAGCAGACTCTGTGTCAGACTGATGTCTTTGGCCGGGATGATGATGCCCAGTGAGAAAGTACCGAGCACGAAGATGATAACCGCAATGGCCGCACCGATGAACACTGCCTTCGGATAATTCTTGGAGGGATTGTTCACGTCTTTTACGTGGATACCGCCCATTTCCATACCGGCATAGAAGAGGAAGATACTGGCAGCAAGTACCACGTTGTCGAAGTTCGTCAAGTCGGGGAAGAAGCTGCTGTGGAAGTCCAGGTTGGAGTGTCCACCGGTGGCAAGGTAGATAATACCCAGGATAATCAGCAGTGCGGCAGGGATAATAGTCCCGACCAGGCCGCCGACCTTTGCCACTTTACCTACCCAGCTCATGCCCTTCATGGAAATGAACGTAGCTAGCCAGTAGATGATGAGGACAACAACGAGTGAGTAATACTTGTTGTTGGCCAGTGACATGTCGTGTACGTCGTTCATGCCGATGAAAGCAATGGATACGGCACCGAATGTCAATACGGTAGGATACCAGATTGTACTTTCAATCCATTGTACCCAGATGGCAAGGAAGCCCAGTTTTTTTCCGTAGGCTTCGCCCACCCAGCGGAACACACCGCCTTGCTTGTCTTGAAACATGGCAGCCAGTTCCGCGGCGACAAGTGACGTCGGAATCAGAAAAACAATGGCTGCAAATAAGTAGTAGAAGGCCGAACTCATTCCGTACACGGCCTCGGCAGGAAGTCCACGTAGGGATACTACTGCCGTCACATTCATGATTGCCAGGGTAAATACACCCAGCTTCACTGTTTGTTTAATATTTGCCATAAGTTAAGGTTTTAGATGAAAAATATATTCAAAATCAGCGTCTATAACAACACTTGGGGAGAGTTGTTCCCAACGGATAAGTGAAAGTTCAGGTTTTAACTATTCAGGAAGCGTCGGCTTTGGGCGCGGGCTTCTGTGCAACTTTCTTGTAGAACTCTTCTTTTTCCTTATTGCGCCGTTCGACCAGGCTCGTTACATACACTGTAAAGATAGGGAACATCATCATGCCCAGCGCAGCCAGCAGTACGGACAGTACCCGTCCGGTGGGAGTGACTGCTATGATATTGGAACCCACCGTCGTCACGTCCATAAATGCCCACCATAAGGCGTCTCCATATCCTTTGACTAAAGGATTGGGACCATGCTCCATGACATAAAAGGCCAGACTGGAAAAATAGACAGTGGCCAGCAACATGGTAAGGTAGGAAACGAACAGTCCCGATGCGCGGTTGTACGTCAGCCAACCCACCACGATAGCCATGGCGTAACCACCCCGCACCAATGGGATGAAACGCAGCATATAGGTTATCTCGGGTGAGAAAGTCCATCCCATATAGGCAATGATGTTTTGATAGGGTATAGCTACCAGCAGGAAAATGAAATGCGTGGCCACGTAGTGACCCTTCTTCTCTGCCAGGAACCATTCCAATACAAAATCTGCCAGGAACAGGGCACATATCCACAACTGTACTTTCATGTAGACCGACTGTTCGTAAAAGGGGATCCCCTTGAACGTGTCGACAGAGATGCTGATAACTAAAAATAGCGACAGTATCAATATAATGACATGCAGTATGCCATAGATACCTTTTTCCCGCAATACAAATTCTGATAGAGCCATTTTCATGATGAAGTCCATTATAAAGTCATAAGTTATGAGTTATAAGTCATTTGCTGATTACGGTGCCTACCAACAAATAACTCATAACCTATAACTCATAACTAAAAAGAGAAACTTATTCTGTAATCGTTACGTTATCACCGTTGAACACACCCAGGCCGAGCTTGTTCATGATGAACTTGATTGCCGATTGGGCCTTTACGGAGTTTCCCGCTTCGTCTAGGGGAGGAGCGAAGGCCGATACTCCCATGACACCGGGCAATACGGCCATTACACCACCGCCTACACCGCTTTTGGCCGGTATGCCGGCGGTGTACATCCAGTCGCCGGAATGCTCGTAGAAGCCTACGGTCGAAATCATCGACGTAATTTTCGGTGCCAGGCTGGCTTCGAACACCGTTTGTTTGGTGACGGGGTTCACACCGTTATTGGCGATGGTTCCTGCGGCAATGCCCAGTTGCTGGGCCGTGATGCCGAGAGAACACTGGCGGGTATAGAGGTCGAGTGCCATATCCGGATCATCGTAGATGCGGTTGTAGTTTTTCAGCAGCCAGGCAATGGAGCGGTTGTTGAAGTTGGTAGCCGTTTCCGATTTGTACAGTTCGTCGATGAGTTGTGGGGCAGAGCCGCACAGCTCAGTGACATTCTGTACAATGGCATCCCATTTTTTGTCGGAGTTTCCCACTGGCTGCACCATGGAACAAGCGGAAATGGCACCGGCATTTACCAATGGAGTGGAAGGGTGGTCGTTTTCCAGCAAAATGGCGATGATGGAGTTGAATGGTAGTCCCGTGGCATCGGCACCTATCATGTCCAGCACTTTCTGTGCACCGTATTGGCGCAGGATAAGGATGGCCGTGTGTACCTTCGAGACGGACTCTATACCGAAACGATAGTCTGTGTCACCTATATTGATGGTCTGCCCGTTCATCAGGCAGATGCTGAGTCCGAATAGTTTGGAGTCTATGTTGGCAAGGTAGGGAATATAATCCGCATTCTTGCCTCCTGTGCTGCCCTTCACCTCATTGTAGGCTTCTTGGGCAACCTCCTTTATTTGTGAAATTGATATTTTCTTTTCCATAAACACGTTGTGATGTACGATTAGACGATGTACGATTTACGATTGAAATTACTCCTTTAAACGTAGTCCGTATCAAGAGAAACTCTAATCGTACATCGTAAATCGTTTAATCGTAAATTAATTTATTTTTTATGAGTACGGCATCCGTGGTTGAATATTTTGGTTTCCACCGGCAGGTTCTTTTCCTGTGCCATACGGGTAGGAGTCGGGTAATCCAGTTTCTCCAGCTCCGTGATGGCATTCTTGATGTCACCCAGCAGCATGTCTGCCATGTCGCGGCTGAATCCTTGGCGAACAACGACGCGCATTACGACGTAGTCTTCCAGCTTTGAAGGCAGTGTATAGGCGGGTACCATCCAACCGTGTTGTGACAGCTTGTCCTGCAGGTCATACAGAGTCCATTTGGCAGCTCTTGCATATTCCGGTTTCAAATACCAGATAAACAGCGGGTTCACAACCTCGTCGGAATAGTTTACGAACGGAGCCATCTTGCCGATTTCGTCATGGATATACTTGGCGATGGTCAGAGAGTTGTACTGTACTTCCTTGTAACCCTGGAATCCCAAACGGATGAACTGGTAATATTGACCCAGAATCTGTGCGGCAGGACGGGAGAAGTTCAGGCCTACCTGAGTAATGTTGGCACCGAGGTAGTTTACGCTGAATGACATTTCTTCGGGCAGATATTCCTTGCCTTTCCAGCAAACCCAGCCCAGACCCGGATAAACTAGACCGAATTTGTGTCCGCTGACGCTGATGGAGAGTACCCACTTCAGACGGAAGTCCCACTTCTTTTCGGGATAGAGGAACGGGAGGATGAAACCACCGCTGGCGGCATCTACGTGGATAGGAATGTCGTAGCCGGTCTTCGCATTGTAGGCATCGAGGGCTTTGTCGAGGGCTTCGACGTCATCGTTCAGTCCTGTCCATGTAACGCCTTGGATAGGCACGATACAGATGGTGTTCTCATCACACATCTTCAAGGCTTCTTCGGGGTCGAGCGTGGTCTTGTCCAGTGTCAAAGGCACTTCACGCATTTCAATCTGCCACAATTGGGCGAATTTTTCCCATACCACCTGGAAACCAGTTGAAATAACGAAGTTTGGTTTGTCGAACGGTTTGCCTTGCGCCTGACGTTTCTTGCGCCAGCGCAACCAGGCTGCCACACCACCCAGCATACATGCCTCCGAGGAACCGATGGCAAGTGCGCCGGTTTTCCAGGTTTCTTTTTCAGGAGAGTTCCAGAGGTTGGCCACGATGTTGATACATTTACCGTTCATTACGGCGATGCGCGGATATTCGGTCTCGTCAATGTAGTTGATGTTGATGGCTTCGTTCATCAGCTTGGTTGCATATTCGTCCATATAGGTAGTGACGAATGTAGCCAGATTCAAGCGAGGCTGCGTTTGGGCGAAGGTCTCGTCTTTCACCATCTGATAGGCGATTTCCGGGGTAGTAGGTCCGTCGGGAATCTTTTCTACGGGTGAGGGTTGTAACATACGGTTTGAACCGAATACTTCAGTTTTTGCATCTCCTTTTCTGAAATTCAAATCTTCCATATTAATAAGTTTTTTAAAGGTTTAGGCGGCGGGGCTTTTCCCCGTCGAATTTCCCACAACAACGGGGTTTGCGGATGAAAGTTCCGGGGTTTTGCATTATTTGGCGTTTATTAAAGGGCAGCGTAGTAAAATCTTAAAAAACGAACATTCTGAAGGTAGGTTTGTTGTTCCCACATTATTCATTTAATTAATATACTACTATATGAAAATCAATACCGGAAGGGGTACAATCCCCCTTATCACGCTTGTCGGCATTTGGTCAGTCTCTGCATTGACTTCCTTGCCGGGATTGGCCGTATCACCTATTTTGGGACAGCTTACTACCATTTTTCCATATGCCACAGAACTGGATATACAGATGCTTACCTCCCTGCCTTCGCTGCTGATAATTCCTTTTGTGCTATTGGCGGGCAAGCTGGCCGAGAAACGTGACTTTGTGCGTCTGCTGAAAGTGGGACTTTGGATGTTTGCCGCCAGTGGGGTACTTTATCTTTTTTCGGACAAAATGTGGCAGTTGATGGTGGTCAGCGCTTTGCTTGGCATCGGATCGGGGGTGATTATTCCGTTGTCCACCGGTCTGGTTTCACGCTATTTCACGGGGGAATATCGGGTGAAGCAGTTTGGTTACAGTTCTGCCATCACCAATGTGACGCTGGTTGTGGCAACGGCGGTGACTGGGTATCTGGCAGAGGTAAACTGGCACTTGCCTTTCGTGGTATATCTGCTTCCGTTGATTTCTCTGCTGCTTGTCGGGTATTTGAAGGGGGATACCGGTCAGCCGCAGATAGCAGAAGATACAGCTACCGTTGTTCCGGAGGAATCCAAGCGTGCGGTTCCCGGTAAATACGGCATCCATGTCCGCCATCTGCTACAGTTGATGCTGTTTTATGGCGTCACTACGTATGTAGTGCTGGCGGTTACTTTTGACTTGCCTTTTTTGATGGAGGCCCATCACTTCTCCAGCGGAAATTCCGGATTGATGATTTCCTTATTCTTTCTTGCCATTATGGCTCCGGGTTTCTTCCTGGGGCATATCGTGAAGTGGATGGGGAAACACACAAAGTTCTACAGCCTTTTGTCCATTGCAGCGGGTTTGCTCTTGATATGGATTTCGCCTAAAGAATGGCTGATAATACCGGGATGTATGTTGGTTGGTTTGGGATATGGTGTTATTCAACCGCTGATTTATGACGAGACAGTAGATACGGCCATACCGGAAAAAACGACCTTGGCACTGGCCTTTGTAATGGTGATGAATTATCTGGCGATTCTATTGTCCCCGTTCATTGCAGACTTTTTTCAGACCTTGTTCCACACTAATTCCAAGGAATTTCCGTTTATTTTCAACCTCTGCATCACACTGCTCGCTATGTGGTGGGAGTATGCGAGGAAGAAGGATTCTTTGTTGGGGGGGAGTTATGAGTGATGAGTGATTTGTTGGTAATTGTGCTGCGCTACCATGCTGAAAGGAAAATACCAACAAATCACTCATCACTTATAACTTATAACTCAATCGCCTCATATTTCAGCCCGAAGACGTCGGCTACAGCTTTGTATGTTACTTTGCCTTCCACTACGTTCAATCCTTGCGCCAGAGCCGGGTCGTCCTTGCAGGCTTGTCTCCAGCCTTTGCATGCCAAGGAAACAGTGTAGGGCAGGGTGGCATTTGTCAGTGCCATGGTGGAGGTGAAGGGTACGGCGCCGGGGATATTGGCAACGGCGTAGTGCACAATTCCATCCACAATGTAGGTAGGATCGCTGTGCGTAGTGGGATGGGAGGTCTCGAAACAACCGCCCTGGTCGATGGCTACGTCCACGAGTACGGTGCCGGGTTTCATCATCTTCAGCATTTCGCGGGTGATGAGATGCGGGGCCTTGTCACCGGGGATGAGGACGGAACCTACTACCATGTCGATGTTCGGCAATTCCATCTTGATGTTATGGGTGGAAGAATAGAGTGTCTTTACGTTTTTCGGCATCACTTCGCTCAGGTAACGCAGGCGAGGGAGGTTGATGTCTGCAATCAGCACCTCGGCACCCATTCCGGCAGCTATCTGTGCGGCATTGGTGCCCACGATACCACCTCCAAGGATAAGTACGCGTGCGGGACGTACGCCCGTTACTCCGCCCATCAGTTTTCCCTTGCCGCCTTGTGGCTTTTCAAGGAAGCGGGCTCCTACTTGGGTAGCCATACGTCCTGCCACCTCGCTCATGGGGGTAAGCAGCGGAAGTGAACGGTCTTCTTTTTCCACGGTTTCGTAGGCGATGCAGACGGCACCACTTTCAATCATGGCTTCGGTCAGCAATTTATCGGCTGCAAAGTGGAAATAGGTAAATACCACTTGTCCCTTTTTAATCAGTTTGTACTCCGGTGTAATAGGTTCCTTTACCTTGACAATCATGTCGGCTGCGGCATACGTGTCTTCAATGGTCGGTAAAGTCTTTGCACCTACGGCGATGTAGTCATCGTCGGAGAAACCGCTGTTTGCGCCTGCCGTGGCCTGCACATACACCGTATGACCTTTTTTTACCAACTCGGCTACTCCGGCAGGGGTCATGCCCACGCGGTTCTCGTTGTTCTTGATTTCTTTAGGTACTCCGATAATCATAACCTTAAAGTTTTAATTGGGGGGTTAAACATGGCGCAATATAGCGATTTCCCGGCTTGGGTGTTATCGGTGCATCTATGTTCTTCAACAGAATTTTTATGCATGTTTTAATCAATGATAATTGCACCTTTCTGTAGGTAGAGAGAACTATTCTTTTTATATTTGCATGCATTTAAAATAATATTGACTGTACAAAATATGAAATATTCTATATTTTTCTCTCTTTTGTTCTTTATTGGTAGTGTGCAAAGCGGCTATGCCCAAGAAACCGATACAGACAAGCCCTCCTTCACCCCGCCTTTTGATTTTCCCATCACCTTCTCCGGTAACTTCGGCGAGATACGTGCCAACCATTTTCATGGCGGACTGGACTTCAAGACCGGTGGCACCATAGGCAAGCCGGTACGCGCTCTGGCCGACGGATATATTTCGCGTATCCGCGTTACCCACGGTTCGGGCTATGTGCTCGATGTGGCTTATGACAATGGTTATTCGACGATAAACCGCCATTTGAGTGCCTTTGTGGGCGATGTGGCCCGCCGGGTTGAAGACTTGCAGTACGAGAAAGAAAGTTGGGAGGTGGAAATTACTCCCGAACCCGATGAATATCCCGTGAAGGCCGGTCAGATAATAGCTTTGAGCGGAAACACCGGATACTCTTTTGGTCCGCACCTGCATCTGGATATGATAGAGACGGCTACGGACGAATATATCGACCCGCTGCCTTTCTTCATGAACAAGGTGAAAGACAAGACTGCCCCGCGTGCCGAAGGTATCATGCTGTTTCCACAGCCGGGAAAAGGAGTGGTGGAGGGCAAGCAGACGCGACGGGCTTTTCCGGCACATCCAACGAAACCCATTACCGCCTGGGGACTGATTGGTGCAGGCATCCGTGCCTACGACTATATGGACGGAGTGCAGAATAAATATGGCGTGAAGACGGTGATTCTCGAAGTGGACGGTGAGGAAGTCTTCCGCAGTACGATAGACCGCTTTGCCTATGAGGAGAACCGCTATATCAATTCGTGGACACACGGTCAGTACATGAAGTCTTTTATAGAGCCGGGCAACCGCCTTCGCATGCTGCAGGCATCCAACGGCAATCGCGGACTGGTGGAAATCAACGAAGAACGCCCTTACCGATTTGTCTATACACTGAGCGATGCGCTGGGAAATACCTCTAAAGTCCGCTTTACAGTCCAGGGGCAGAAGACGACAATTGCTCCGGTGGAACATCGTGAGAAATATGCCCTCAAATGGGACAAGGTGAACTATCTGCAGGAGCCGGGGCTGGAGTTGGTTATCCCGAAAGGAATGCTCTACGATGACGTCTTGCTGAACTACTCCGTGCGGGCTGATAGTGGCGACATCGCTTTCACCTATCAACTGAACGATACCCGTATTCCTATGCACAATGCCTGCGATTTGCGTATCGGCTTGCGCCGGCGTCCGGTAGAGGATGTGACCAAATATTATGTGGCGGGCGTAACGGCGCGCGGTGGAAAATACCGCATCGGCGGTAAGTATGAGGATGGTGTCATGAAAGTGCGTATACGGGATTTGGGGACTTATACCGTGGCGGTGGATACGGTTCCGCCGGTGATAACTCCCGTGAACCAAGCCCAATGGGGACGTACGGGAAAAATCATCTTCAAGGCCAAGGACAAGGAAACCGGCATCAATACCTATCGGGGTACGATTGACGGGAAGTATGCCTTGTTTGGAAAGCCCAATTCCATCAGTGGTAACCTGGTGTGCGAGCTCGACCCGAAACATGTGGAGAAAGGCGGCAAGCATGTGGTGGAGATGACGGTGACGGATGGTTGTGGCAACCGTACCACCGGACAGTTTGAATTTGTATGGTAAATACTGAAATATTTAGTAACATTATAATTTAGAAGTATGAAAAGTAAAAGACTGACTCTTTCCGTCTTGTTTGTTGTGGCAGCCGTGGCGAATGCGCTGGCCTGCACCAATCTTATCGTGGGCAAGAACGCTTCTGCGGACGGTTCTACCATTGTTTCCTATTCTGCCGATTCTTATGGTTTGTTCGGCGAGTTATATCATTATCCTGCCGGTATGCACAAGAAAGGTACGCTGATTGACATACACGAGTGGGACACCGGCAAATACCTCGGGCAGATAGAGCAGGCCCGCCAGACGTACAATGTCATCGGCAATATGAATGAGTTCCAGCTCACTATCGGTGAGACGACATTCGGCGGACGTCCCGAGCTGGTGGATACCACCGGCATCATCGACTATGGCAGCCTGATTTACCTCGGTCTGCAACGCTCACGCACCGCCCGCGAGGCCATTAAGGTGATGACGGAGTTGGTGCAGGAATACGGCTATTACAGCAGTGGCGAGTCCTTTACCATTGCCGACCCCAACGAAATATGGATTATGGAGATGATTGGCAAGGGACCCGGTGTGCGCGGTGCCGTATGGGTGGCTGTCCGCGTGCCCGATGATTGTATCTCTGCTCATGCCAACCAGAGCCGCATTCATCAGTTCAACATGAACGACAAGGAGAACTGTATGTACTCCGCCGACGTCATCTCCTTTGCACGCGAGAAGGGCTATTTTGACGGTGTGAACAAGGATTTCAGCTTTGCCGATGCCTACGCTCCGCTCGATTTCGGTGCCCGTCGCTATTGCGAGGCCCGTGTATGGAGCTATTTCAATATGTTTACCGACCGTGGCAACGAGTTCCTGCCTTATATATTAGGTGAGACGAACACTCCGATGCCTCTGTTTGTGAAGCCCAACCGCAAGGTTTCCGTGCAGGATGTGAAGAACGCCATGCGCGACCATTATGAAGGTACTCCTCTCGACATCAGCAAAGATTTCGGCGCAGGCCCGTATCATACCCCGTACCGCCTTTCCCCGCTTTCTTTCAAGGTGGGTGACCAGGAATACTTCAATGAACGTCCCATCTCCACCCAGCAGAGCGGTTTCGTATTCGTGGCACAGATGCGCTCCGAGTTGCCCGATCCTATCGGTGGAGTATTGTGGTTCGGCACAGATGATGCCAACATGACGGTATTTACGCCCGTATACTGCTGTACGGACAAGGTTCCCGTATGCTACACCCGTGTGGACGGCGCCGATTACATCACTTTCTCCTGGAACTCCGCTTTCTGGATTTTCAACTGGGTGGCCAATATGGTTTATCCCCGTTATGACTTGATGATGGGCGACGTGCGTGCCACTCAGACAGAGTTGGAGACAACCTTCAACGAAGCGCAGGAAGGCGTTGAGGCTGCTGCTGCCAAACTACTGGAAAAAGACCCTGCCAAAGCAAAGGCATTCCTTACCAACTATACGAACATGACTGCCCAAAGCACTTTCGATACTTGGAAACGTCTTGGCGAGTTTCTTGTCGTAAAGTATAATGACGGCGTTGTCAAACGTATGAAAAACGGTCAATTCGAACGTAATTCCATCGGCCAGCCGGCAGGCGTAATCCGCCCGGGATACCCGAAGGAGTTCCTTGAAGAGTATGTTAAGCAGACGGGAGACAGATATAAAATGCCTGAATAAAATTAGGATATTTGAACTTATTCTTCTACATTTGTGTCTTACAAAAAAGTTTATATTAACCCTTAAAACAATAACAGTCTTATGGAAAATCAGGAACTGATTAAGCAGGTGACTGAGAAAGCCGAAAAATGGCTTACCCCGGCATATGATGCCGAAACTCAGGCAGAAGTGAAACGCATGTTGGAAAATCCAGATAAAACCGAATTGATAGACAGTTTTTACAAAGACCTGGAGTTTGGAACGGGTGGTCTGCGTGGCATCATGGGTGCCGGTACAAACCGCATGAACATCTACACCGTAGGTGCCGCAACACAGGGCTTGTCCAACTATCTGAACAAATGTTTTGCCGGAAAGAAGGATATTTCCGTTGTTGTGGGGCACGACTGCCGCAACAATAGCGACAAGTTCGCAAAGATTTCTGCCGACATCTTCTCTGCAAACGGCATCAAGGTATATCTTTTTGATGACCTTCGTCCTACGCCCGAAGTTTCATTTGCCATTCGCCACTTCGGCTGCCAGAGCGGTATCAACATTACAGCCAGCCACAACCCCAGAGAATACAACGGCTACAAAGCTTATTGGGATGACGGTGCGCAGGTGCTCGCTCCGCACGACACGGCCATCATAGACGAGGTGAACAAGGTGACGGTGGCCGACATCAAGTTCAACGGCAACAAGGACTTGATTCAGATTATCGGCAAGGAAGTGGATAAGGTTTATCTGGAAATGGTTCACTCCATCTCTATCGACCCCGAAGTCATCCGTCGCCAGAAAGACCTCAGCATTGTGTATACTCCGCTTCATGGCGCAGGCCGCGTGCTTATTCCGGACTCATTGAAGGAGTGGGGATTTGAGAATATCAACTGCGTGCCCGAACAGATGGTGAAGGACGGCAATTTCCCGACAGTGGTTTCTCCGAATCCCGAAAATGCCGAAGCCCTTTCCATGGCCATTGCGCTGGCTAAGAAGATTGACGCTGACATCGTAATGGCAAGTGACCCGGATGCCGACCGTGTCGGTATGGCCTGCAAGGACGATAAGGGCGAGTGGGTGCTTATCAATGGTAACCAGACTTGTCTCATCTTCTTGTACTACATCATCAAGAACCGTATTGCAATGGGTAAGATGCAGCCGAACGACTTCATCGTGAAGACCATCGTGACCACCGAACTCATCAAGGCTGTGGCAGACAAGAACAAGATTGAAATGCGCGACTGCTACACCGGCTTCAAGTGGATTGCCCGCGAAATCCGTCTGAGTGAAGGTAAGCAGCAGTATATCGGTGGTGGTGAAGAAAGCTATGGCTTCCTGGCCGAAGACTTTGTCCGTGATAAAGACGCGGTTTCTGCCTGCTCTTTGCTGGCCGAAATCTGTGCTTGGGCCAAAGACCAGGGCAAGACACTCTATGACGTATTGATGGAAATCTATGTAGAATATGGATTCTCTAAGGAAACCACCGTGAACGTGGTGAAACCCGGTAAGAGTGGTGCCGAGGAAATCAAGGCGATGATGGATAACTTCCGTGCCAATCCTCCGAAGGAAATCGGTGGTTCGGCTGTCAGCCTGATTAAGGATTACAAGACGCTGGAACTGACTGATGCCCAGGGCAACGTAAGCAAGCTGGATATGCCCGAGACTTCCAATGTACTTCAATATTTCACTGTAGACGGCACGAAGATTTCTGTCCGTCCTTCCGGTACGGAACCGAAGATTAAGTTCTATATCGAGGTGAAGGGCGAGATGGGTTGTCCGAAATGCTATACCAGCGCCGATGCCGAAGCTGAGAAGAAAGTGGAGGCAGTGCGCAAGTCACTCGGCATTTGATAGGAAAGAGGAAAAAATGTGTATATAGTGTTCGGAGAGGCGTAACCCGTGAGGGCTGCGCCTCTTCCTTTTGCTTCTGTGTTGAAAGAAAACTTAAATAAAGACTTAAACCCGATGGTTGATGAACAAAACGTTTGCAGGGAAGTTTAGTATATGCAGATTGCGGTTACACACCGATTGGTTGATGTGAATGAGAGTCGTTTCATTCGTAGTTGTTCGTTTGTGAGTGTGTGTTTTCCGCAATTTGCTTTTTTAAATTTCTTCCCCCCTCTTTTTAATTCTTTAATTTTTAATTGTTCTCCATCCACCAGTCTATCAGCCTTCTTGCGATACTCAGCTTTCGTGGAATTTCGGGCAGGTTGTCTTTGGAATAGAAGGCGGCAGCGGTCAGCTCATCTTCCTGCAGTTTTATCTCCCCGCTTTCGTAGTCGGCAATGAAACCCACCATCAATCCGCTGGGGTAGGGCCAGGGCTGGTTGCTGAAGTAGGTGATGTTCTTTACCTTCAGCCCCGTTTCCTCAAAAACTTCCCGTTCCACACATTCTTCCAGTGTCTCGCCGGCTTCGAGGAAGCCTGCCACCAGTCCGTAGAAGGTTCCTCGGAAGTTCCGGGCATGCACCAGCAGGATTTCGTTTCCTTTGCGTATCAGTACGATGATGGCGGTGGAAACGGGAGGGTACATCTCATTGCCGCAGTTGGGACACTTCTTCATGATGGGGGTCTGGTGCTCCATGGCGGTGCCACACACGGGGCAGAAGTGGCTGTGCTCGTCCCAATAGAGTATCTGGAAGGCCTTTCCTGCAGAACGGTACTCGTCCGGCGAGATGTAGTCGTACGATGCGCGCAGGCCTATCATGACCCATTCGTCGGTTTCGGTCACGGGCTGTTCCAAGGCAAATGCACGTACTTGCTTGCCGTTGGGGGGGAACACTTCGTGTATATTACTTCCGGCTTCCGGTGTCAGAGGAGGCTCTATACTGACGGGTACGCTGTATTTTATTTCTCCTTTGTCTGTATATCCTTTTTTCAGCAGCAGTTGGTCTTTGAAGAAGACGAACCACTGCGTGCAGGGTTGGGGTTCTGTTGATTTTTCCATTGTTTGTTGTTTTATTATTTTTGGGGGGATGAACACGAAAATACAAAGGCACAGAGATTCTTTTCAAAGAGATAAAGCATTAATTTCTATGTCTCTGTGTCTCTGTGCTTGCCCCCCTAAATTTCGTTTGCTGTGTCTTTTTCTTGTCGCACATAGACCGTTGACCTTCCCATTCCGCGGCGGCGCAGGAACCCTTGCCGGATGAAGTTGTTTAGTTCGTCTATGGCGGCATGTCTGGTTAGTCCGCTTAGCTGGATGTATTCGTTCTTGTTGATACATACATTCTGCTTGAGGAACAGTTCCAGTTCGGCTTTTCTTGTTTCTTCGGTGGTCTCTACTACTTTTTTCGATTTCTTGGTAGTGGAGTGTACACGTTCCAACGTCATTTTCTTCTTGATGTTGTTGCGGAACGTGCTGCTGATGCGCAGGTGTACGTTTTGGAATTGGACGGATTCGGAGCGGATTTTCTTTTTCTCGTCGTCGGTCTCGCGCAAGCATTTCAGTGAAGTGCTGAAGAATCCGAGTTCTCCCAGCTCCACGATGTTTCCGTTGGCCAGCAAATCGCACAACTCGTCAATGCAGGCATCCAATGCTGCCCCTATCACATTCTTGGGCAGATGTTGGAAAGTTGCGATATGTTCCACAAACTCCTTTTGGGTATAAGTCCTTTTCGGGCAGATACGTGCATGGAGTGATTTCTTGTCTTCTTTCCCGTCGGGCGAAGGCGTTTCGTAAAGGTCGTAATACGCGCTCATAAGATATTTATTTTTGTTTATAGCGATAAACAGTTCTCGTCGCTTCGGGTAATTATTTTTGTCGCTAAGCAGATTAATTTTCTTCTTCCTAAAAACTAATCGTCCGACAACTGTTGCATTATCGTCCAACAGTTGTTTAATTATCGTCCGACAGCTGGACGAAACAGAAATGGGTATGGGACGATTAATTCTTAGTGAACAAAGGTATAAAATATAGTGATACGAAGAGTAGTGTTTGGGGAAGAAAGTTTTAGTTTTCGGCAAAAGAGGGATATTGGGAATGATAATTAGTTTTTGGAAATAAAAAATCCCCCGTTAAGGACGAGGGAACCTAATGTTTTCACAACGGAATAATCCTTATTGTGACTTGCTTCATTTTAGTATGACAAATGTATAAAATAAATATGGAAATACAATGCTTATATTGAAAAAAAAAATACCTTTGAAGAAAATATTCAAAATATAATACTATGAGAACGATACTTGGATTGGATTTGGGAACCAATAGTATAGGATGGGCTGTAATAAACTCTGTAATTAAAGAACAGACCGAGAGAATTTGGATAGAAATGGCTGGCAGTAGAATAATTCCGATGGATGCTGCTATCTTGGGAGACTTTGACAAAGGGAATTCTATATCACAGACAGCTGAAAGAACCCGTTTTAGAGGGGTGCGTCGATTGAGAGAGCGACAATTACTACGCCGTGAACGGTTGCATAAAGTTTTGAAGATTCTTGGCTTCCTGCCGGAACACTATTTAAAAGGAATAGATTTTGAAAAGCATACGGGTAAATTCTTGTCAGGCAGCGAACCGAAATTGCCATGGGTAAAGGATAGATGGGGAAAATACTCTTTTTTATTTCAGACAGCGTTTAATGAAATGTTGGCGGATTTTGCAAAACACCAACCTTCATTGGTTTTTGATGGTAAAAAAATCCCTTATGACTGGACAGTTTATTATCTCCGTAAGAAAGCTTTGACAGAAATGATAAGTAAAGAAGAACTGGCATGGATTCTTTTGAACTTTAATCAGAAACGTGGTTATTATCAGCTTAGAGGAGAAGAGGAGGAAGACAATGCAGGAAAATCTGTTGAATTTTATGCATTGAAAGTCTTGTCGGTGGAAGCGACTGATGAAAAGAAAGGCCGGGATATATGGTATAATGTACATCTGGAGAATGGATGGGTATATCGTAGAAGCAGTAATGTCCCATTGGACTGGGAAGGACGGGTAAAAGAGTTTATTGTCACTACTGACTTAAATCCGGACGGTACTCCAAAGCTTGATAAGTATGGTGAGGTGAAGCGTTCTTTCAGAGCGCCTAAAGAGGATGATTGGATGTTAATAAAGAAAAGGACCGAAGCTGACATTACCGGTACTCATAAAACGATTGGGAGTTATATATATGATGCTTTGTTGCAGGAGCCACAACAAAAGATAATAGGAAAATTGGTGAAAACAGTAGAACGAAAGTTTTACAAGGAGGAACTGAACTTTATTTTGCAGAAGCAATGTGCTTTTCATGCAGAATTGCAGGATAGAGATTTATACATGAGGTGTATTGAAGCGTTGTATCCGGGTAATGAAGTGCAACGGAGAAATATAGCTAACCGGGACTTTATCTATTTGTTAATAGATGATGTCTTGTTTTATCAAAGGCCGTTGAAAACCAAAAAGTCATTGATAGCTAATTGCCCTTATGAGGAAAATGAATATGTAAACCGCAAAACAGGTGAAATTAAAACAGCTCCGTTAAAGTGTATAGCCAAGTCACATCCTCTTTTTCAGGAATTCCGTTTATGGTATTTCCTTTCCAATATTCGGGTATATCAAAAGGAAAGGGAAGTAAATGGAACTTTACATTTGGATGTGGATGTGACAACGGAGTTTTTGAAAACAGAAGATGATTATGTGGCTCTATTTGATTGGCTGAACTCTCGAAAGGAAATAGATCAGAAAGCTTTTCTGAGATATCCTGCGTTTGGACTGAAAAAGGAAATAAATAATTATCGTTGGAATTATGTCGAGGATAAGTTCTACCCATGTAATGAGACGAGACATGCGATTCTTTCCCGTTTGGAAAAGGCCGGTATTGGTATTGACTTTTTATCTGATGAAAAAGAAACAGCCTTGTGGCATATCTTATATTCTGTAAGTGACAAGCAGGAAATAGAGAAAGCATTGGCGACTTTTGCGGTTAAGAACGGATTGAATGAATCCTTTGTGGAAGTGTTCAAGAAGTTTCCTCCTTTCAAGTCTGAATATGGCGCTTATTCTGCCAAGGCGATAAAGAAGTTGTTGCCTTTGATGAGGTGCGGAAAGTATTGGGATATGTCGTTGATTGATGGTACAACCAAGGAAAGAATAGAAAGGATAATAGCAGGTGAGTGTGATGAGAGTATAGGTGCCAAGGTTAGAGAAAAGGCGATGAACTTGTCGGATATATCTTGTTTTAAGAGGCTTCCGTTGTGGTTGGCTTGTTATGTAGTGTATAATCGTCATTCCGAAGATAAAGAAATAACCAAATGGGAAACCCCTGCTGATATTGATGCTTATCTGGCTGCTTTTAAGCAACATTCACTACGAAATCCTATCGTAGAACAAGTGATAACCGAGACATTGAGAGTTGTCAGGGATATTTGGAAACAGGTTGGGAAAATTGATGAAATCCATATTGAGTTAGGGCGCGAGATGAAAAATCCTGCGGACAAGCGAAAAAGAATGACTACTCAGATTCTGGAGAATGAAAATGCCAATTTACGTATAAAGGCATTGCTTGCTGAATTTGTGAATCCGGAATATGGGGTAGAGAATGTCCGTCCCTATTCACCAAGTCAACAAGAAATATTGCGGATTTATGAGGATGCAGTTTTAAAGGGGGAAGAACAGATTCCGGAAGATATAGATGTGATATTGAAAAAATTCAATACCAGTAAATTACCGACGAAATCAGAATTCTTGCGTTATAAATTATGGCTGGAACAGAAATATCGTTCACCTTATACCGGTGAGCTGATACCTTTGGCTAAATTATTTACTGCTGCGTATGAGATAGAACATGTTATACCTCAATCCCGCTATTTTGATGATTCATTCTCTAACAAAGTGATATGTGAATCTGCTGTGAACAAGTTGAAAGATAATCAACTGGGATATGAGTTTATCAAGAATCATCATGGACAGAAAGTGGAAGTGGGTTTTGGAAAGACAGTAGAAATCTTTTCTGTGGATAGTTACGAACGTTTTGTAAAAGAACAATATGCAAAATCGGGCATAAAAATGAAGAAATTGTTGATGGATGATATTCCCGAGCAATTTATTGAACGCCAATTAAACGATAGTCGGTATATCAGTAAGGTTGTCAAAGGACTTTTGTCGAATATCGTTCGTGAAAAGAATGATAGCGGTGAATATGAACCGGAGGCTGTTTCAAAAAACATATTAGTTTGTACAGGAAGCGTGACGGACAGGCTGAAAAAGGATTGGGGCATGAATGACGTCTGGAATAGTATTGTAAGTCCTCGTTTTGAACGTTTAAATGCTTTGACCGAAACCCAGTGTTTTGGACATTGGGAGAATAAAGACGGAAAAAAAGTTTTTCAAACAGCAGTGCCCCTTGAATATCAGAAAGGATTCAGTAAGAAGCGTATAGACCATCGGCATCATGCTATGGATGCAATAGTAATAGCTTGTGCTACACGGAATCATGTAAACTATCTGAATAATGAGTCTGCAAGCCGGAATGCGAAAATTTCCCGTTATGATTTGCAGAGACTGTTGTGTGATAAGAGTAGGGGGGATGGTAATGGTAATTATAGATGGATTATAAAGAAACCATGGACTACTTTTACGCAAGATGCAAGGGAAGCGTTGAGTGGGATAATAGTTAGCTTGAAACAGAATTTGCGTATAATAAATAAAACAACCAATATCTATCAACATTTTGATGCAAATGGGACTCGTGTTTATGAGAAACAGAAAATCGGTGATAGTTGGGCTATCCGTAAACCGATGCACAAAGATACGGTTTTTGGAGCGGTAAATTTAAGAAAGGTAAAGGTGGTACGCCTATCTGTCGCTTTGGATACTCCTTCTATGATTGTTGACAAAAGAGTAAAAAATAAGGTTCTTGAATTGTTATCATATAAGTATGATAAGAAGAAAATTGAAAAATATTTCAAAGAGAATGCTTTCTTGTGGAAAGAGCTGGATATAGCCAAAGTCGCTGTTTATTATTTTACGGAAAATACTACTGAACCTTTAGTTGCAGTACGTAAATCATTGGACTCAACTTTCAATGAGAAGAAGATAGCATCGGTGACGGATACTGGCATACAGAAAATACTCCTGAATCATCTGAAATCAAAAGAAGGAAAGGCGGAGTTGGCTTTTTCTGCAGAAGGTATAGAAGAAATGAACCGTAATCTTTTACAACTGAATGATGGTAAAGGACATCAGCCTATATATAAGGTGAGGGTGTATGAACCGCGTGGAAATAAATTTAAAGTCGGTGTACTTGGCAATAAAGGTGCCAAATGGGTGGAAGCTGCTAAAGGTACTAACTTGTTCTTTGCTATTTACATAACAGAAGATGGAAACAGAACGTATGAGACTATTCCTTTAAATTGGGTTATAGAGCGTGAGAAACAAGGGCTTGTTCCTGTACCGGACAGAAATGAAAAGGGAGATAAATTATTGTTTTGGCTGTCTCCTAATGATTTGGTATATCTGCCAACCGAAGAAGAGCGGGATTTTGGTAGGATAAATGAACCGATAGATAGGGGGAGGATTTATAAGATGGTTTCATCTTCTGGTAATCAATGCTTTTTTATACCTCAAAGTATATCAAATGCTATTATTTCCACTAAAGAATTAGGTTCTAATAATAAAGCAGAAAAATCATGGGATGGTGAAATGATAAAGAATATTTGTATTCCAGTAAAAGTTGATAGGTTAGGCCGTATTATAGAAGTTAAGTATAGAGTAAATGAATAATATAAAGTTGTTTCAAGAGAAAAAGATCCGTTCCGTATGGAACGAGGAAGAACAGCAATGGTATTTCTCTGTTGTAGATGTAGTTGGTGTATTGACTGATAGTGTGAATCCTACGGATTATCTGAAGAAGATGCGAAAACGGGATGAAGAACTGGCTACTTACCTGGGGACAACTTGTCCCCAGGTAGAAATGGTGACAGATACAGGAAAAAAACGAAAAACGTTGGCGGCAAATGTGCAGGCTTTATTCCGCATCATTCAATCTATTCCTTCTCCTAAAGCTGAACCTTTCAAGCTTTGGTTAGCACAAGTAGGTTATGAGCGTGTACAGGAAATAGAAAATCCGGAATTGGCTCAAGAGCGCATGAAAGAACTATATGAGCAAAAAGGTTATCCAAAAGATTGGATTGACAAACGTTTGAGAGGAATCGCCATTCGTCAGAATTTGACGGATGAATGGAAAGAAAGGGGAATCACGGAAAAAAGTGATTATGCCATTCTTACGGCAGAAATATCTAGAGCAACGTTTGGATTGACTCCTTCGGATTATAAAATATATAAGGGGCTGACGAAGAAAAATCAGAATCTTCGTGACCACATGTCTGATTTGGAGTTGATATTTACAATGCTTGGAGAACGTGTCACAACGGAAATTTCTCAGAAAGAAAAACCAGATACATTTACTAAAAGTAAGCAAGTAGCACAACGTGGAGGAAATGTAGCCGGAGTAGCACGTGAACAAGCTGAAAAAGAGTTGGGTAGAAGTGTTGTTTCTCCTGAAAATTTTCTGTTGGATTCTGATAAACAGAATGATACTTTAGAGCTTCCTTTTCTTGAAAATGATGAATGAATAACTTGTAAAGTCTATATGCTATGATTAAGAAAACACTTTATTTTGGGAATCCGGTCTATTTGTCTTTAAAAAATGCCCAGTTGGTGATTAAATTGCCGGAGGTGGTGAAGAACAGTGCTTTACCCGAAGGGTTCAAACGAATGTCCGAAGTGACTAAGCCAATAGAAGATATTGGAGTAGTGGTGTTGGACAATAAGCAGATAACCATTACTTCGGGAGTATTGGAAGCTTTGCTTGAGAATAATTGTGCAGTCATAACCTGCGATTCTAAAAGTATGCCGGTTGGTTTAATGCTTCCTTTGTATGGGAATACTACACAAAATGAAAGGTTTCGTCATCAACTTGGTGCGTCTCTACCATTGATGAAACAACTTTGGCAGCAAACAATAAAAGCCAAAATAGAGAATCAGACGGTAGTATTGCATGAATGTGCTGGAGAAGAAATAAAGTGTATGAAGGTGTGGGCTGCAGATGTAAAGAGTGGAGATTCTGATAATTTGGAGGCTCGTGCAGCTGCTTATTATTGGAAGAATTTGTTTAAAATAGAAGGCTTTACAAGGGATAGAGAAGGTATTCCTCCTAATAATTTGTTAAATTATGGGTATGCTATTTTGAGGGCAGTTGTTGCTCGTGCTTTGGTGACAAGTGGGCTTCTACCTACTTTGGGAATACATCATCATAATCGTTATAATGCTTATTGTCTGGCAGATGATATAATGGAACCTTATCGCCCTTATGTGGATAGGTTGGTATATGATATATTCAAGGAAGCAGAACCGAATTGTGTTGAATTGACGAGAGAATTGAAAGCGAGGTTACTGACAATTCCTACATTAGAGACTGTTATTTCGGGAAAACGTAGTCCGTTGATGGTAGCTGTTGGGCAGACTACGGCTTCTCTGTATAAATGTTTCAGTGGTGAGTTGCGTAAAATATCCTATCCAGAGATGTGATGGACCGGTTTAGTGAATATCGCATTATGTGGGTATTAGTGTTGTTTGATTTGCCTACCGAAACCAAGAAGGATAAAAAGGCGTATGCGGAATTTAGAAAAAATCTGCAAAAGGATGGATTTACGATGTTCCAGTTCTCTATATATGTTCGTCATTGTGCGAGTTGTGAGAATGCGGAGGTACATATAAAAAGAGTTAAATCTTTCTTACCGGACTATGGAAGTGTCGGAATTATGTGCATTACGGACAAGCAATTTGGAAATATAGCACTTTTTTATGGGAAAAAGACTGTGGATGTGAATACGCCTGGACAACAATTAGAATTATTCTAAAAAAATCCCGCGCAATGGCGGGATTTTTTTAGAAGCAGCATTCTTTTTTTATATTCTAATACTATGTGTAATCGTTTGAATATTAGATTATTACTTGTAATCAGCTGTTTCCAATGGTTCAAAGATACTAAAATGAAAGCAAATCACAACTCGCGGACAGCTCTTGAAAATTCCAATTGTGCTGTTTCCAATGGTTCAAAGATACTAAAATGAAAGCAAATCACAACACTCTTCTGTTATATACCTAATATCACACGCTGTTTCCAATGGTTCAAAGATACTAAAATGAAAGCAAATCACAACGATTACGGCTTCGGTTCCAACCATATGTGGCTGTTTCCAATGGTTCAAAGATACTAAAATGAAAGCAAATCACAACTATTCTGCTGGTGTAGACAACGCGTCGTAAGCTGTTTCCAATGGTTCAAAGATACTAAAATGAAAGCAAATCACAACACCAGCAACAACAGGCTGATTTGAACGTTGCTGTTTCCAATGGTTCAAAGATACTAAAATGAAAGCAAATCACAACAAAGACATGTACAGTATTGAACACCCGTATGCTGTTTCCAATGGTTCAAAGATACTAAAATGAAAGCAAATCACAACGCTGGCTTAAGTATATTTAACTATGAACAAGCTGTTTCCAATGGTTCAAAGATACTAAAATGAAAGCAAATCACAACATGGAGATAGAGTTACATTTGCAACAACATGCTGTTTCCAATGGTTCAAAGATACTAAAATGAAAGCAAATCACAACATGCCTGGTGACAAGTATCAATTTAATGTTGCTGTTTCCAATGGTTCAAAGATACTAAAATGAAAGCAAATCACAACATCCCGGTTGTGATACCGAAATAGAAGTAAGCTGTTTCCAATGGTTCAAAGATACTAAAATGAAAGCAAATCACAACCATGTCTTTAGAGGTTCTTTCAAGTTCTTTGCTGTTTCCAATGGTTCAAAGATACTAAAATGAAAGCAAATCACAACAATAAAAAAGGGGTTGGGTTAATATCCCAAGCTGTTTCCAATGGTTCAAAGATACTAAAATGAAAGCAAATCACAACACCTTTGTTCATCTTCCGAAAACGGGTGCTGCTGTTTCCAATGGTTCAAAGATACTAAAATGAAAGCAAATCACAACAATTTTTGATAATACATTTTCCAAACCGTCGCTGTTTCCAATGGTTCAAAGATACTAAAATGAAAGCAAATCACAACCTAAATTGAAATGGGATGGTATCGAAAGAGGCTGTTTCCAATGGTTCAAAGATACTAAAATGAAAGCAAATCACAACATGTATTCCTCATCAGACATGTTTTCAATGGCTGTTTCCAATGGTTCAAAGATACTAAAATGAAAGCAAATCACAACACAAGTCGTCATTTTCGTCGATATCCACCGGCTGTTTCCAATGGTTCAAAGATACTAAAATGAAAGCAAATCACAACCTAAATTGAAATGGGATGGTATCGAAAGAGGCTGTTTCCAATGGTTCAAAGATACTAAAATGAAAGCAAATCACAACTATAGCCAGTATATAAATGCCATGCCTATTGCTGTTTCCAATGGTTCAAAGATACTAAAATGAAAGCAAATCACAACTTGCCCGCTACGGGGTTTTCTCCCCAGATAGCTGTTTCCAATGGTTCAAAGATACTAAAACTCGCTCACATACGGATGGATTTCAGAGGAATAATGCAAAGTGCTTGGACGAGAAAGGGATAAGTCGTTTTGTTCCACATTCTTCCATTTGAGGTTTTTGACCTGTTTTTGGGGAGTTAGGCAAACAAATCGCTACTTATCCGTTGCCTTTTCGGGATTGAAAATAGGTATGAAATTTACTTCCAAAACTGTTTTTCTACCCCTGTTCACCACCGCAAGAACGCTGTTCTGTCTGTTTTTTGCTAATGCAAAGTTAGTCAAAATTTTCCGTATCAGGAAAAAATACAGTCTCAGATTGGAAGTCAAGGGGGCTTTTTCTATATTCCGCTATATTTTTCATGCCATTCATTTGCTCGCTATATAATAATTTTGCAAACAAAGGAATAGGTTATGAATCAGGCAAATGTAAAGGTGTCGTTCTACCTGAAAAAGAGCGAGGCGGATGCCAATGGCGAATGTCCGGTAATGGCTAAGTTGAACATCGGAAAATACTCTGAAGCGGCATTCAGCGTGAAGATGAAAGTGCCGCAATCCCGATGGACTTCGGGGCGTGCGTCTGGCAAGAGTGTGACGGCAAAGGAAATCAACAACCGGCTGGATGAGATCCGTGCGGTGGCGTTGAGTATCTATAACGAGCAGTCTGCCGTCCGTGACGGTGTGACCGCTGAGGAAGTGAAAAGCATTTTGCTTGGAATGGCAAGCGGGCAGGAAACACTGTTGAGCTATTTCAGGCAATTCATCAACAACTTTGAAAAGCGAGTTGGAGTCAACCGCACAGCCAAAAGTTTGCAGGCATACCGCAATGCCTATAGGCACATTGAGAAGTTTCTGCAAGAAAAATACAGGCTAACGGATATTCCTTTCTCGGCATTGGACCGCTCCTTCATCGACAAATACGACCTGTACCTTCGTACCGAACGCAATCTCGCTCCCGGAACCGTCATCAACCTGACCGTCCAACTGAAAACCATCGTGGGTGAGGCTATCGCTGACGGTATCATTACCGTTTATCCGTTCATGGGTTACGAGCCGGTTCGTCCGAAAGCGGTGCAGAAGTATCTTACCGATGAAGAGCTGCAACGGCTTATGACCACTCCGCTCCATAGGCAGACACTTTACCTTGTCCGTGACATGTTCCTGTTTTCCTGCTTCACCGGCATTTCATACAGGGATATGCGCTCGCTGACAAAAGAAAACCTGTCGCTTGCGGAAGACGGCACATGGTGGATTAAAAGTGCCCGCCAGAAGACCAAGATAGAATTTGAAATCCCCTTGTTGGACTTGCCGTTACAGATTCTGAAAAAGTACAGTGATGCCGTTTCTGATAACAGGCTGCTACCGATGTATTGTAATTCCAACATGAATCTCTACCTGAAAGAGATTGCCCGGATTTGCAACATCAACCGTCCGCTGGTATTTCACGTGGCCAGGCACACCTACGCCACGGAAATCACCCTTTCGCATGGGGTTCCTCTTGAAACCGTCAGCAAAATGCTCGGACATAGCCGGATTGAAACCACACGTATTTACGCGAAAGTGACCGATGACAAGATTGATTCCGACACAAGGACTTTGAACCGGAAAATATCGGAACGTTTTTCCGTCGTGATTTGATTACCTCTTAAAAAAACAAGAACATGGAAAAGAATATAGAAAACCAGAATATCAAGCGGCGTAGTACATTTGCCGTATTGTTCTATATAAACCGCACGAAAGTCCGCAAGGACGGAATGTGCCAGTTATTGTGCAAGGTAAGCATCGATGCCGAATGGGCACAGATAGGAACCAAAGTATCCGTCAATCCCTCTATTTGGAATCCCGACAAAGGACGCGCCGACGGACGGAGTGAAAATGCAGTTACGGTGAACCGCGCCATAGATGACCTGACAGACGAGATAACCGGACATTACGACAGGATAAAGAACAGTCTGGGGTTCATTACAGCGGAACTTGTCAAGAATGCAGTCAAAGGCATCGGGCAGAAACCACTTACCCTGCTTGCCTTGTTCAGGGAGCATAACGAGGAGTTCAAGAAGCGTATCGGGATAGACCGCATACAGGAAACATACGACTCCTACAAGCGTTCCTACAAGCACCTTTCCGCTTTTGTTCAGGAGAAGAAAGGCGTGGAGGACGTGACATTGAGAAGCCTTGACCGTGCGTTTTATGACGACTTCGAGTTGTTCTTGCGCACGAACCGCAACCAAAAACCCAAGACCGTACATGAACACCTGTACCGCCTGAAGAAGCTGACAATGCGGGCGGTCAGCCAGGGGACATTGCGCCGTGACCCTTACTGCCGCCTGCATCCCGAACTGCCAAAAAGAAAAAGCCGGCACATGAAATTGGAGGACTTGAAGACACTGATGACCTCCCCGGTGGAGAAGCCTCAACTGCAATTCGTAAGGGATATGTTCATTTTCTCGACATTTACCGGATTGGCGTATGCGGACTTGAAAAAACTGTCGGTCAATGATGTCACGCAGGCTGAGGACGGCACATGGTGGATTCACATCCACAGGCAAAAGACGGATACGCTTTCGTCTGTCCCATTGTGTAATATGCTTATTTATTTTGCAGGGCAAAGTTACAAAACTATCAGCGAACCGAAGTATTCTCACAGCTTCTTTTTATGTCTAAATAACACTGAAATACTTTTATATTAGATTGATATCGGGTTTACTTTCATCGTTGCCAGGTTCAAATACACCCCATGATGCTCTATCATCCCGTTGCGGAACATCTTCCACAGGATATTGCACCCGAGTTGCGCCAGCGTGGAGTTAATGAACAAGTCCTGCTTCTCCAATGCTTCTGCCAGCGAGCAGCTCGGACCGGAATCCTCCTCCTTCACTCTCGCGTATTTCACGAAACGGGTGATGACCTTCAGCGAGCCGACCGCTTCATACAGCGTGGAAGCCGGTTGCCTGATTTTTTTCAGCACGGTCCCCATTATAACCTGTCCGGTCGTTTGCGTGTTGCCGAAGTCCATCCAGTAGAGTGGCGTGGCATTGTCCGTGTAGGAGGCCGGCGGCATCTTTCCCAGCACGTTCCACAGGTCGAGCCGGGACTTGATGTTGTCCGTGCAGGTGACGGTGATGTTCGCGATTTCATCCCGTTTCACCTCCTTCAACACCGACGGATAGGGTCTGGGCTCCGCTTTCCAGTCGTTGCCGAAGAAATTGTTGATTCTCGTTATCAGGCATTGCGCCTTGTTCAATCCCAAGTCCATCGGTCCGAAAAGCTGCCGTCCGATATTCGCCTCCGACACGATGTCGGGATCGTAAAGTGTGACGAACAGTCCCGGATGCCCGAGTGCACGGAGTGTCACGTCCAATCGTGCCATGCAGGTCAGGACTTGCGATCCGGTACCGCCGGCTCCGATAATGTTCACCGTCACCGGATGTTGCGGGTTCATCAGGTAACTGTCTGTGTAATGTACTCTTTTCATTTCAGTATGTCCTTTAGTTTCAGTTTATCCAGCGGTTTCAACTCTTCAAGGTTGAAAGGCCTGTCCTTTGCCGCTTTCGTCACCAGCACGAGGTTGGATCTGGTCGGGTTACCAAGTGCCCCCAGATGGGAGAACTCCGTCAGCCAGAATTTCCTCTCCCAGTATTCCAGCATGTTCTCGTAGGTCAGGTCTTTAGGTTTCTCTATTTTGGCGGAACCCAGGCAGACGCTCGCGCCTGTGACGTTGAAGAACGGTGCGGCATACAGTTTCGTTTCCCCTGCCGGTTCCCTGTCCTTGTAGGCATAGACATCCAGGCGGCTTTCCCCCGCTGCGTAGATGATTCCCGGCAGATGGTATTCCGCGTCCTCTATTTTGAGGGCTTCCTTGAAGAACATCATCCGTTTCCGTGGCGGATTGTACCAGATGTATTTCTCGCTGCCCTTGCGCGGGTCGCACCACAGCAGGTTGGAAGGTATCTTTCCGTACGGCGTGGCGCTGTGCCTCTCGGAATAGCCCCGTACCAGTTCGTTCATGAACTCCACCGTCACCGGACGGCCTTCGCCCATCATTCCGCTTTCGTCTATGTCCCTTACTTCGAGGAAACAGATGTTGTCACAGGCATAGTGCCCGTCCTCTTCGGCATAGGCGATCAACGCCGCCCGCGGATGGAGCAGCGTTCTGAGTTTTCTTGTCAATTCATTCGTTTCCAGCATGGCTTAACAGATTATATTGATGAATTCGTCCGCCCATCTGAAAAAGCGTTCCGGGTAGTCGTCCATCCGGAACAGTTCTTCGGTATCGGGCGAGAGGTCGCGGACAGTTACCGGGATGATGTCGTATGTCTCCCGGCTACAGGAATTGTAATAGTCCACGAGATAGTCGGATACCACATCATCGATGTCATAGACAATCCTTATCTGCTGTTGCAGGTACATCGGATGGAAATCCGGATTCTCAGAATAGAATACGTCATACCCGTACTGCATGATGCCCCGTTCCGGAGCCAGGAACGGCAGTCCCCGTCTCATCACGTTGATTAGCTGCTGTTCGAATCCGTTTTGGGGAGTGTACGATCCGAGGGCTTTCACCAGGTCCTTGTAATACGACTTCGACTCCACCCTTTTGAGCAGCCTGTTGATCCTGCCGTTCTGATAGGAATCCAGCAATTTCATCCGCTCCTTCAGGTCCTGCGGGTCATCACCCCCGTCCTCCGAGAGCAGCTCGAACATGCATTCCGTGTCATCGTCATCCCGGATGGTGCAGATGCCGTTCGCCTTCATCAGTCTGTGGATGAAGGTAATGGCAATCCTCCTTAAAACGGAATTGAGCGGTTCCACGAACTTCACGGGGAAATAATACAGCGTGTAGATTCCCCACTTGTGGCTTTTCCACAAACGGAAGAAGAGCCGCCCTCTTTCCTGTTCGATATTGACATTCAGGTTGTCACCGATAAGTCCTTTCATTTCGTCGTACAGCCTAGCTATGCTTTCCCCGACGCTGTTGCCCGGAGTATGTGCCGCTTCCTTTTTCAACAAAAGGGCATAGTTGAAAAACGAATCACGCAGGAACTTGTAGTTTTCCCGCGTGATTACGTTGATGCCATTACCGTCGTATGTATCCACGGCAAGGGCCTTCTGTGCAATCGGAGCCAGTGCCGTGCTCAGAAAAGAATTACGGCCCCGCTTGGAGCCGCAATCCGTTCTTTCCTGTCCGTTCCGTACCGTACATCCCGCCGTGTCTGCCCGATGATGAGCCTTGCCAGCTGTTCCAGCCGGTTTTCGTCCAATGGTACACATGTTTTCTTGTTTGTCTTTTTCCTGTTCTTCCTCATATATCCTATCCTTTGGTTCCGACGGTGGTCTTGAACTCGTACACGGCCTTGTCATCCTTGACGACCGGCCCGTGTACCGTCGCGGTGGTCAGTTCCGGGTAGAAGTTGGAGTAATAACTCATGACCATTTCCGGGCTGTCCGAGGGGTTCGGATCATCGAGCGTGACCATCCCGTTGCCTTTTTTGAATGTGAATGAGCGTGTCATTCCTGTGATTTCGAGTGCCATAATCTTTAAACTGTCTGGGCGTAATGTGAAACATGGGGTTCTAACATGGATTGGGGAAAATCGGGGTATTCCTCGTAATCCTCCGGACGGTAGGCGGGTTCCTCCTGCCCGTATTGCGGGTACATGTCCTCCTGCTGGCATGCCTGTTCCTGCCAATGCCCGTCATATTGTTCCCCGTATGCGGGTTGCGGCTGCTGCCGTGGCATCGGCGGACGTGTGCCATATTGCGAGTGTGTGGAAATCTGCTGTTGTACGGGTCTTTGCTGCGGCGGCCACATTGTCTGTTGCGGGCCTGGTTGCCCGTTTTGAGGTTGTCCGCCCACCTGTCGCTGCATTTGTGGCTGTGGCGGATATTGTGCTGTTTGCGGCGGTGTTTGCGTCTGCTGTGGCCGTACCTGCGTTTGCGGCGCGGGATCTTCCATCAGCTCGAACAGGCTGCCTTGGTTCATCGCCTTTTTCTGTTCCGCCACCATTTCGTCAATCGTCTTCAGGTCTTGCGGATTGGCATGGAGGCGTGCCTGGGAAAGGGCGATGACGGCATCCTTGTGGTTCTTGGCCGCGATCAGCTCCTCCGCTTTCTTGAGGTGTTTCTCGTATTTCTCCCTCTTCTCCTTCTCCTCTTTCGTCTCCTTGGCCTTTGCATCCTTCGCCGCCTTGCTTTCGGCTGTGGCCTTTTCCGCCTGCGCCTCGAACCGCGCCATATTGGAGATCAGTCCTGCCGCTTTCTGTACCGGCCGGGCGATGGCTTGAAGGAATCCCGCATCCAGTTCCTGCGGCAGCCCACTGACGGTCAGCGGGACGAGATGGTTCTGGGCTTCGTCCTTCAGCCCGTTTGACTTTGGCAGTGTCGATACCGCCAGCTGTCCGTCCGTTTTGCGGATGACGAGCGTGAGGTCCACGCCTTCGGTCATCATCTGGTGAATTGTTGTGAAAAACATAACTTGAAATATTTAATGATTAGACATTGGTTCATGCGTTCTTGAAGAACTCTGCCAGCAGCCTGTTTCGGTCGGGATGGCGGCATATTTCCAGAATCGGGTCCAACAGTGTGGAGACGTGCACCGATCCGGTCGTTCCGCGTGGCGGGAACTTGGCTGCCGGTTCCGGTCTGACTGTCCTTTTCCTTCTTGTGACGGGCACCGGCATGCGTATCTGCACCGGTGCCGTCGGCGGTCTTGAGATGATTGCTTGATTCATGACTTTATTATTTAATTTGTGAATACCAGGGCTTTGGCAGCCCGTTAAACTACAAGGGCTTTACGGCGGACGCTTCCGGTAAGGCAAGGTTTTCGGGAAAAATACCGGAACGCAGTGAGGATGATTTTTCCCGAAACCTGAAAGGCGGCCCGACCTTGCCGTCCGAAAGAAGCGTTTGCCAACTTTGCCCGGTAGTTCTCCGGTCTGCCAATGGCTGTATTGGCATCTCCATTTTCTCTAACCGCCATCCCTGTTACTGACATCTTGCCCATTTCCGCCAAGTCCCGTACACAAAAAGAGCCGCCCGTCAGGACAGCTCCGCTCTGCAAGGTTTTACAGGAATCTGTATGGTATATCCGTTTCATGGCCCGGTATTGTCAGAAGACCAAGTAACTGAGGATGCAGAACAGTATCGCCGCAGCCAGCAGGCAATCCGGTAGATGAACCTGAAGAATCCCCTGAAACAGACGATGACGACCGCCACTCATACCGGTGATATGCCCCTTGAATGGAGATAGCTGAACACGATGAAGGCTGTAATGGCCAATGCCACAATCCTTATCCATCTGCTTGTTCTCATTTTTTCGATACATTCTTTTGTTTTCATGACCTTACATTATTATACAGGTGAAACATGTCATTTCCAATTTCACGGGCCGTGGAGCGTACTGCCTCCACCTGCAAGGTTTCCGGGGAAAATACCGGAGCCGCGCGAGGATGATTTTCCCCGAAACCCGGAGGGCCTGACCTTGCGAGTGGAACCGGGCGGTGCGCTACCTTTGCCCGCGAATTGGAATGACCGTGCTATCGTTTTCCGCCCTCCTTGTTTTGGGGGAACGAGAATACCGTGTTGTAATCCGTGTCGAAAGTGATGGCGGCATCAAAAGAGACACCTTTCTTTCCCTTGAAGCCCTTAATGAGCCGGGTGCTGCCCGATGAGAAAAGCTGCTCCAGGTGGTTGTCGGTCAGTTCCTTGTTCAACATACGACGGAACACCAGCAGCCCGCATCCGTCATGGTCGCACTTGGCCACTTTGGAACGGACAATGATTTTCCCCGTCTTGCATTTGGGACAGGTGAAGACCTTGCCCGGCATCGCCTGCAAACTTAGCCGGAGTATCTCATCGGTCGCCCTGCAAGTGTAATCACGGATGGAGTTTATGAAGGTTTCCGCCTCAAGGGTATGTCCCTCTATCTGTAACAAGGTCTTTTCCCAACTGCCGGTCAGTTCCACGTCCGCCACGCGCATATCCTTCACTGCCTCGTAGATATACATTCCCTTTTCGGTAGGGACAATGCTCTTGCCGGAACGGGCGATATAGTCGCGTCCCACCAATGTGGTGATGATGGCGGCACGTGTGGCAGGCGTACCGATTCCTAAATCCTTAATAGCCTCTTTCGCCCGCTCGTCCGTGATATTTTTGCCGCAGGTCTCCATTGCAGCCAGTAGAGAGGCTTCCGTGTAGAGAGGTTTCGGCATGGTTTTCTTCTGCGCCATTCCATGCCCGGCAACAGGAGCGGTCTCGTTCTCATTAAATTCAGCCTTCCCTTCATTTCCCTCCGGCTCGTCCTTGTCCCGGTCCTCTTTCCTGCGGAACACGCCGCGCCAGCCGGGATTGACAATGACGGAAGAACGGGAACGGAAATCCATCCCCTCGCAGGTGCACTCCATAAGCAATGACTCTTTTTCGCAAGGTGGGGAGAAGGATTCCAGCATCCTGCCGGCTATCAGGGTATAGACGGTCATTTCGGCTTCGGACAGTTCCCGTGGCGCGATTCCCGTGATAATCAAGGCATGGTGGTCGGTCACTTTCGTGTCGTCCACGCTCCGGGTGTTCATATTGGAAAAGTCAAATGTACTGCCGTATTCCTTGAAATCAGGCATAGCCACGACTTTCTCCAGCAGGTCAGGAATGAGTTTCATGACATCCTTCGGGATATGGCGACTTCCGGTTCTCGGATAAGAAACCAGTTTCTTCTCGTACAACGACTGGGCGATGGATAGTGTCTTGTCCGCGGTCAGGTCGTAATGGATGTTGCAGTCCTTTTGCAAGGCGGTAAATAAACATTTGCAGGTACGTGTAATAAGTTCTATCTTTGCAAAGAACTTAATATTAGGCAATTGGTATTGCCGTCGTGGTTCTCTATCCCGACGATGACATCGCCGACCGTTGCTATTCCTGGACTGTAACCGGTAAACTTCTTGTAGGTCATTTTTGCGTCAAATTTCTCCGTCTCAATGAACTGGTGGTCAAAATCAAAGTCATATTCATTGTCTGGCAGCAACTGTCCAGTTGCCAGCAATGCATTGACAAGCAGATTGTTAAGGTCGGAAGCCACGTTGAAGTCGTAGCTTTTGCCCGAATCAGACCTGTAGGTCAGATTCGGTGTGGTCAATTCACGAATGGCCCTAAGTATTGTGTCTGCGCTGCATGTACGGAGGGGTGGATGCAAGCAAAGTGCTTCCATAAGATGTGAGGTCACGTCTTCGACACATGACCCTCCACAGAAATATACGCACATCAGAGAACGTATTATCTCGCTATATTGATAGCCATACACTTTGCTACGCAAACCTAAAGTAGAGTCTATTGTACAAGACAACATCCTGTCGAATTTCTCCATAATTGGAAATATACCACCAAAAGATGTGAGTTTCTCGGATTTTATTTGTACTTTTGCCATGCTTGATGAGGTTTTGTTTGACTATTTTTGCAACACTAAGTTAAGTGAATCCTTTGACATGACAAAATCCTGAGCCGCTCGGCTTTGCCGCTTGGCTTGTCCAAGAACTTTTTGTTGTTCAGGATATTATAAAAGTTAAAATTTATAGTGTTGCGGAATTAAGGTAATAACAATACTATGAAATCGTTATTCATATTACAACTTGTATGTTGCGTCATTACAGCCATGCTAGCATTGCAATTAGCCATGGCAAGTTTGCAGGTGAGATGGAAGGTGTGGCGCTACGAAATATCAAGATGGATTCTCGTTGCATCCATGCTATTCTTCTCCGTCCACTACCTCTTACAGATGCTTCATGGACTCCGTGCACAAGGTACCGATGTGGGCGCAGCATTCAACATATTGTTCTATACCCCAGTGGCATTTGCCATCACTCTCTCCATAATCAACATAGAGAGCACAGGCAACAAAGTGCGACGGTATTGTTTACGTGGTATGATGGCATACATACTCATCGCCATAGTTTTCGTCATTGGCATGTTCAAAAGTCAAAGTTTACACATTGGCAATATGCTCTATGTGATGCTCGGTCTTTTTGTGGCTAGCATGGCATATTTTATTCTTATCATTCGCAAAGAAACAAAAGCCCGAAAGCAGAAGCTCATGGAGAATTTCGGAATCGACTTGATTCCATACGTGCGCTATTCGCAAGTCAGCATCATTTTGCTATACTTTGCTGCTGGACTCCTTCCTGTAGCAATCCTCTTCAATACCTTATTATATATGATAGGTCCCTTGATATTACTCTCTGTCATCTTTTTCGTCCACACTTTCATTGCTATGGGCTATTACATCACACCCAAAGAAGTCATTCCTGAAGAAAATGACGCAGAAGCAAAAGTCACGGAAGCAGAAGACATGAAAGACGGCAAGAACACTCATGGCACAAATATCTTGACAGCTAATAGAAAGATGGAAATAGAATTAGCCCTCAAGAAATGGTGTGAAGAGGGATTTTATAAGGACTATGAAGTTAACATCTATTCGCTAGCTACCAAGTTGGGATACAAGAAAAACGAACTGACAGAATACTTCAATCAGTCAGAATACACCAATTTTAGAACCTGGCTTAGCGACATTCGTTTTAATGAGGCTGTTCGCATGATGAAAGCCAACCCCGAATATAGCATTGACGCTATTTCCACAGAGTGCGGTTTCTCATCCCACACATGGATTTATCGTATATTCAAACAAAAAACGGGCATGTCACCTAGCCAATGGCGCAAACAGTTTGCCTCCATCTAAATGCGTATTTTTGTAATTTCGCATTAAATAGCATTTAAAAAGTAGTAGTTTTCCTAGGAAAGCTACTACTCTTTTTGTAGAAAAGCTACAACCACCATAGAAAAGCTACTATCACTTTCAAAAGAAAAAACAATTTTTGCACTCGAATCAACAGATAATGAAAATGACAGGAAGAGAACCACCCATTTCAATTTCAGATGGAAATCTCATCATGATTGGTGTAGTGATTATGACTGTGTTTGTCATAGTGCTCATCCTTGTGATGATAAACGACTACCGTCTCTATCTAGGAAATCATTGGAAAAAGAAATACAGTTTCGCAGATTTCGTCAAGCAAGAACAATTCTATATTTATATACTGTTGTTCTTCCTTCTTTTGGTAGGTTTGGAATTGTTGTTACAAAACGAGTATTCATTTTAAATCAACAAATAATTATATTATGAAAAAAAAGTATCTATCATTATTCACCCTCGCAATAGGAACTGCGATGTTTACTGCTTGCACTGACGATGATATCAATGGGGGAAACGGAAATCCCAACATACCCCTAGCAGAACTATCCAAGCCAAAGGCAAACCCTTGGCTGGCACAAGAGGAATACAGCATCACCCATTTCAATTCGGCGCAGACCGATGCTTTCACAGCAAAAGTGAAGGACGGCACGTTCTATGCCGACCTGACGAAATGCAAGACAACAAGCAGCGGTCCTGTGAACCTCATGACGCTCGCATCCACTTCCCCAAAATACATGTGGGGAATGAGCAGCGACAGAGTGTCTATCATAGACGTATCCAACGGCAACTTTGAAAGACTCGCAGAAGTTGGTTTGCCTGGAATAACAATGAAGACTCAAGAACAACTCAACATCTTGACATCCAGCTACTCATCTTACTCAGAACTTGCAACAGCCGTAACCGGAGTGCTAGGCACTGCACCACAAATGTCTATAGCCAATGGAAACTATGTGTTGTGCGACAAGGACAACTATGTATACACCAATGCTGGACACATTATGGCAAGATACAAACTGAAGAACCCAAATAATCCAAAGGAAGGCATAGAGCTAGACAGTCAGATTAAGCTCACACCATATATCAACAACTCTTACACTCTGGTGGGAGCTACCATGACATACGATGGACACTTGATCGTGGCGGCACAGAATGCTCTCGTTGTACTCAACCGTGAGTTGACCACGGTAGAAGATATCTACCCACTGACAAGCACCCAGATATTGACGAACTCAATAGCAGTGGACGAGAACGGCGGGGTATATGTGGCAAGCAACAACAAGGAGGCCAACGGCAAGGGACTCATGCAAAAGCTGATATGCAAGGATGGAAAGTTCTCTGACAGCGAGAGCAATGGAGCATGGAAAGCCGAGTATGACGGAGGTCCAATGGCACCATGTATCAAGCTCGGATATGGCACAGGATCAACCCCTACACTAATGGGATTTGGCAACGACGAGGACAAACTCGTAGTGATAACAGACGGAGCAAAGAGAATGAAACTCGTAGCTTTCTGGCGTGACGCCATACCTGCCGATGCCAAGCCTGTAGATTCCAGCAACAAGCGTTTGGCAGGAACGTTCGACATAACGTGCGGATTACCAACCTCTACCGAATGGGTACAGTCGGAGCAATCCGTAGTAACCGCAGGATACGACGCTTTTGTGGTGAACAACATCAGCCAGACAACGGAAAAGATAAACGACAAGATTATAGGCGTGCTAGCCATCGGTCCTACCGTAGAGACTCCTAGAGGTGTTGAATGCGTGAGCTGGAACACGAAAGAGAACAAGTGGGAGGCTAAGTGGACACGTGCTGACGTCAGTTCACCAAGTATGATTCCTGCTGTAAGCACATCGTCAGAAATGGTATTCGTAAGTGGATGGAACGATGCCACAGGATGGGAAGTAACCGGACTCGACTGGCACACTGGCACCACACGCCACCGCACAATCCTAGGCAAGGACAATCGAGCCAATGGAGCATATGCCATCATACAGTTCTTTGACAATGGTGACTTACTCTACAACTCGGTGTCTGGACCGTTCAGAGTGGAGATCAAGTAAAACAGAGTGAGAACAAAAGTATATTAACATAAAAAATAAGAAGAATGAAAATCAAGCAAATTATCATGACCTCATTGCTAAGTTGTATCATGGCAATGACATTCATCGCATGTTCCGATGACGACGGCAACAACAATACAAAGTTCCCTACCCCGTCACCTAAAGAGCAATGGGGCGCAACCCTGAAAGGCGATGGTGAAGTTCTCGGAGCATACCCAGACTTATATTGCAATTATTGGGAATACACCTATGAGGCAGACAAAAATAGTGACAAGATTTTATGTCTGAAAGGAGAATTTCCTCATTGCAGATATTTCAGCATATCACTATACAATGATGAGACAGGAGACGTTTTCTCAGGCATCAACGACCAAGACATCTCGGCAGATAACGGAAGCACAAACCCTTTCGTCAAGACCACTTCGGGAAAGAACTATTTCACCCTCTATGTGGTGCCAAATGGAACGTCACAAAGCGTAATAGACAAACTTGATTCAAAGAATGTGGTGAAAGTTACAGAAGGTGTGAACAAAGTAGCTATAGCTCTCAGACATTACCTGGGCACTACTGCTGATGGAAGCCAAAAAGACGAATACGCAGGAGTGGAACTACCAGCCATCACTGCACTCGACATGAAATTGCATGAGACCTCCGTGCCAGAACACGTTGCATCAAATGTCTATAAGGTAACATCGAAGGTGTTTACACAGAAATCCGACGAAAACAAGGAGATGCCATTCTTCCTTGCTCCAGTCAGCATGTACTATCCAAACAACTCCACGTCATACCTTTATGGAAGAACGCACTTGCGCGAGGACTCTGTGCTCACATTCTCCTTCATACCAGCCTCAGTGCCCACAAAGCCAGAGGAATACAAAAACGCTGTAACACGTTACTGGTCTATCTGCCTTGGCTCAGCAAGCGACACACGCTCATACATGTCTGTATATGATACAAAGGCTCGCTATGCCGATGGCAAGAAAGCAACATTTGTGGTTTGCTTGAAAAAGAATCCTAAGCTATCAGCCATACAGAGCAAGGTGAACGAAATGAATGCCAACGGAGAATATGTCAATCTCTTCATTTGGGACAGTGAGAAAAAGAACATAGACGGCAATCCTATCGGAGAGATTGTGGCTGTCATGTACAGGAACATTCTTCCCGACAAGAAATGGGAACACTCCATCGCAAACATGATACCTACAGCTTACAAGGATGAGGATGGCGAACCTATCGACCATGTGACCAATCCCGACAAGCAACTTGCTCACAAAGCTCTTGGCGACTATGGACCACTTGGTGTAAAGGTAAGCAACGACGATTTCTTACAGTAATGCAGACTTTCATGAACCTACTACGCCAACTCGCAAAATGAGGGTTAGCGTGGTAGGCTCTCTACTTTTTTCGTTTTACAGCATATCTTTCACCGCTTTCTCTTGTTTATTTTTGCAACACTAAGATAAGTGATTCTTCGACATGGCAAAATCCTGAGCAACTTTTTGTTGCTCAGGTACTTAAAAGATTTAATTTACAATAGTATTGCGGAATTAAGGTTATATAGAAATGCTTTAGAATGGAATTGTATATCAGTTGGTAAAGAATATAATAATCTCTTAATTTAAAAAACAACTACTTTTTACAATATTTCTTTCTCCATTAGGAAAAATGAGAACAAAAGCATTGTAACTATTATTAAAAAAATGGTATGTAAATTGAGTTAAACCATTAGAGGTAAATAATGAAAATGTTCCATTTTTAATATGGTTTTGTCTTCGAATATAATCTTGTACAAAAGGCCAAGCAAAATAATCTAACACATTAGGAATACCCATCTCTCCAAATGTATTAGTAAAACTGAGAGATTGGAATTTATTTCTAAGTAATGCTCCGCATCTTGATGGTTTTTCTAAAACTAATAGTGCGCATCTATTGTTAGAATACTCAACATATCTTCTTAGAGTTGCATGAATGGATGCACCAAAAAGAGTAGACAACTGGATTGGGGTATCAATATCTAAAGGATACTTGTTGATTGCTGATGTAAATCTATCATGCTGAAACAAGGTAACTGAAGCGAAAAAATTAGCTTCAGCCTCAAACTCTTCATGGGTATCAAAGTTTAAACTTTCATCATCATCATCTAAGACATCAAAGCATTTTTGCTGCCATGGTAACACATCATGTCCAACTTCATGTAACTTAACAAAATTCTTACGGCTGTCTAATTGATTCAAATCAAGATAAACTTTTTTCTCTTTCCGAACCAATAAACCACGAACCTTGCCCAATGCCCTAAGTAAAACATCTGGATATTTGGATTTATATCCTTCATGAATTTGCGAGATATCAACATTAGATGAGACTGTTAAATTAACATATGAAACTATCTTATCAATAGGGGTTGGGAAAATATCTAAACTCTTACTATCCTTTAATATTTCTAAAGAAATCTTCTCTATATGGAAAATCCACTCAAAGTAGTCCCCTTAATTCACAGTAATTTGACCCCTGTTAA